>OGRE01000070.1_pt1 | contig 119022 bp, 96 predicted proteins | sample 1553421 | NCBI WGS metagenome assembly OGRE01 (sample SAMEA2580076, study PRJEB22360) | human gut metagenome | biome: human gut; feature: human-associated habitat; material: faeces | place: Denmark | collected 2008/2010 | reverse complement strand
AGAAATTGATGCCCGGCCTGAATGCCTGCTTCGTGGACGTGGGTTACGAGAAAGACGCTTTTCTTCATTATCTGGACCTGGGTCCTCAATTTAACTCGTTAGAGAAGTACGTAAAGCAAACTTTAAGCGACAAGAAGAAGCTGAATCCCATTACCAAAGCAACCATACTTCCCGACCTTGAAAAGGACGGAACGGTTTCCAACACACTCAAGGTGGGACAAGAAGTAGTGGTGCAAATTGTCAAGGAACCTATCTCTACCAAAGGGCCGCGACTGACTTCCGAACTTTCCTTTGCCGGAAGATACCTCGTGCTGATTCCCTTCAATGACAAGGTTTCCGTATCACAAAAAATTAAATCGAGCGAAGAGCGCGCACGCCTCAAGCAACTGTTGATGAGTATCAAGCCGAAAAACTTCGGCGTCATCGTCCGCACCGTGGCCGAAGGAAAACGTGTTGCCGAGCTCGACGGAGAGCTTAAAGTATTACTGAAACATTGGGAAGATGCCATTACAAAAGTACAGAAGGCCACCAAATTTCCGACACTGATTTACGAAGAAACCAGCCGTGCCGTAGGACTGTTGCGCGACTTGTTCAATCCTTCCTTCGAAAACATCCACGTGAACAACGAGGCTGTGTACCACGAAATCAAGGATTACGTAACCCTCATCGCCCCTGAACGGGCAGGAATCGTGAAGCTGTACAAAGGTCAACTCCCCATTTACGACAATTTTGGTATCACCAAACAAATCAAGTCGTCATTCGGCAAGACCATTTCATACAAAAGTGGTGCCTACCTGATTATTGAGCATACTGAGGCGCTTCACGTAGTAGACGTGAACAGCGGTAACCGCACCAAGAATGCCAACGGGCAGGAGGCCAACGCACTGGAAGTGAATCTGGGTGCAGCCGACGAACTGGCACGCCAGCTCAGACTAAGGGATATGGGTGGTATCATCGTGGTGGACTTCATCGACATGAATGAAGCCGAAAACCGACAGAAGCTTTACGAACGTATGTGTGCCAACATGCAGAAAGACAGAGCACGTCACAACATCCTGCCGCTCAGTAAATTCGGACTGATGCAGATTACACGCCAGCGTGTACGCCCGGCTATGGATGTAAATACGACGGAAACCTGCCCCACCTGCTTCGGTAAAGGCACCATCAAATCGTCCATCCTCTTTACGGACACCTTAGAGAGTAAGATTGACTACCTGGTCAACAAATTGAAGATAAAGAAATTCTCGTTACACATCCACCCGTACATCGCAGCCTACGTCAATCAGGGACTCGTCTCCTTGAAACGGAAGTGGCAGATGAAGTACGGATTCGGTATCAAGATTATTCCAAACCAGAAATTAGCATTCCTGGAATATGTATTCTACGACCTGCAAGGGGAAGAGATAGACATGAAGGAAGAAATCGAAATCAAATAAAAAAGACGGCGAAGGGTATTTATCTTCGCCGTCTTTTTTAGCTCTTGCTTTGGGGGAGCTCTCCCCAAACATGCCTTTCGTTATAAAGCCAAACAATAGATTTCCCTGCAATCAGTCATGGTCAGCTTCACGTAGTTGCCAAGCAGTTCGCCTTTATTGCGCCGCAGACCGACGAGCATACGGTCTATATCGGGATGCTCGATACCCAACTCCTTAAAGCCAACCGGCAAGCCCATGTAACGGAAAAAGTGTTTCAGTCGGGCAGTACCTGCCAAAGCCATCTCTTCCAAATCTTCGGACTTGGGTATATCAAAAACACGATGGGCAAACTGGGCTATCTTTGCCGGATTATGTTCCGCCATAAAAGCCATCCAGGCAGGGAAGATTACAGCCAAGCCGGCACCGTGGGCTACATTATAGATAGCACTGATTTCATGTTCCAGTGCATGGGATGCCCAGTCTTCCTCACGCCCTACCCCACAAGTTCCGTTATGCGCCACAGTGCCACACCACATAATGTTGGCACGCGCGGCATAGTTGTCCGGTTGCTGTTTCACCCGGTAAGCTTCTTTAATGATAGCTGTCAAGGTGCCTTCGCAAAGCCGGTCGCTGATTTCCACATCCGGTGTATTTGTGAAATAACGCTCCATGATGTGAGCCATCATGTCGGCAATACCACAAGCCGTCTGATAAGCCGGAAGGGTGTAGGTCAGTTCAGGATTCATGATGGAAAATACGGGACGCAAATGCTCGGGGGCACAGAGCCCCAGTTTTTGGAGTGTCTCTGTCTTGGTAATTACCGTATTACCCGAACCCTCGCTTCCGGCAGCCGGGATAGTCAGCACCACGGCTACTTTCAACGCTTTCTCCACCTTGGCACGACCGATAAAGAAATCCCAAAAGTCACCATCATAGAGGGCTCCGGCAGCAATGGCCTTTGCCGTATCTATGACCGAACCACCTCCCACAGGAAGCATCATATCCACCTGCTCACGACGGCAAAGCTGAATACCTTCGTATACCTTCCCGTCAGTGGGATTGGGCTGGACACCTCCCATTTCGCAATAAGCCACACCGGCTTCCTGCAAGGATTGCTTCACTCTATCCAGCAGACCACTCCGTACAACAGAACCGCCTCCATATACTATCATCACTTTTTGTGCACCATACTTACGCGCCAATGCACCGACTTGCACTTCAGTATTCTTGCCAAAGACAAACTCTGTAGGACTATAAAAAACAAAATTATTCATTGTATACCTTATTTAATGTATCGACTGTATCTTTCAAAGAAGCGTCCGAACGCTCCCCACTTCATCAGTCCTTTCTCAAAAACAAAAATACCCAGCAATGCACAAGAGATGCCCAGCATCACATCAATCAGATAATGGTGTCCCGAATAGACAGCCGTCCACCAGATACCGACCATAATCACCGCAAACAACGCTATCAACCACTTTTTGCTGCGGTCCATAACCGCGTAAGCCAAAGCCACCACCATATAGGCGGCATGGAGCGAGGGCACTGCTGCAAATACATTGGCATTCCTTCCGTAAATGGAGTTGAAGATGGAGCATCCCAGCAATTCGTCAAAACGTCCTAAGCCGGCCACATTGCCCGGAGTGTCGAGTATCGGCTCGAAACCATAATTCATGGCATACCAGGGCGGAGCAGCGGGATGGATGTAATAGCCGGCAAAACCGATGAGATTAACCAGCAGGAACACCATCGCAAAACGAAGATATACCTTACGGTCACCCTTCAGATAGAGCCACAACCCGAATGCAATGGGAACCGGTACCCAACAGAGATAGAATATCCCGGCAAAGAAATCGGCAACAGGACAATGGTTCAAAGCAAAATACTCACAAGGGATAAGGACAGCACCGTCTACAGACAAGCCAAAAAGGGATTTTTCTGCCTCATAAAGTCCTTTTACATCAATGGGATTCACCTGGTAATTGGGATATACGCGCATCCAGTCATACGAAATGCCGAATATGAAAAACGGCAACAGCGCCACTGCCAACTTACGGGTTGTCTGTCCGGCAAAGAACAATACCAAAAATACACCCGCCATCAGGAAATGTTCCGGACGAAGCCCGATACAGACCGCTGTCAGAATCAGGAAAAACGCTGTGATGACAATCACCAGCACCGCCTCTCTCACAGAGGGAAACAAACTATTTTTCATTCCTTGTCTTTCAGTAGTTTATAGCAATGCGCCAAGCGGGCAAATGCCGTCAAATTCGCCAATATTGCAATCACTGCCATAGGCACAATTAGTATCAGCATCGGGTCGAATAAAGTACAATCACCAAAGATACCGCAGAACATGGCACCGAGGGCAGTCAGCACAACGCGTTCGGGGCGCTGCATGAAACCCACTTTACACTCCAGCCCCAAGCCTTCGGCACGGGCACGCACGTAACTCACCATCAGCGAACCTATCAGCGCAATGAATGTAATGATGGAGCCCCACAAATAGCCTTGCAGCATCAGGTAATAGAAGATGCCGAACAATGTCACGAGCTCGCTGTAACGGTCGAGTACGGAGTCGTAGAGCGCACCGAAAGTAGAACTCATTTTACCCACGCGTGCCACACGTCCGTCCATCATGTCAAACAACCCGGCAAAGAGCACAATACCGCCTCCCCAGCCTACATAGGCCAGTTCACCACTCTTGTACACCCCGGCATACACAAACAAGGCAGCCGCCACGATATTCAGCACCAGCCCCGTAGTCGTAATAAAGTTAGGCGTAATGCCAATTCTAATCATACCATGCACCACAGGATTGATAATCTTGTATATCACCTGCTGCAACCAATCTCTATAATTCATATTCGTCTTTTTTGTTCTCTAAATAATGTTTCAGAAAGCCTTTTATATTGTGATTACGATAAACGAAAAAACGTTGCAGATGGTAGTTCCAAAAAAAAGCTACCAGCACTGCTACTATTATCTTTGACAGAATAAATACATTGTCTATATAATATCCCAACAGCCCATTGACCCATGTCATGCCCGTAAGCCACTCGGTCAGTGCAAAAGTGCCCCAGGTATTCAGTATAATGCTGCCTCCCCAGACAAAGAGATATTTCACGGCAACATGCGTTTTCTTACAGTCTTCGGCATGGAACACCCATCCGTAATTAATGGCACAGTTTACAATGCCTCCTACCACGGAACCCGTGAATGTGGCATAAAGATAAAAAACAGCAAAAGCCTTTACCAGAAGGATAGTCACCAGAAAATCGACAAAGCTTGCGAATTGCGCAGAAATCTGGGCCTTGAAGAAGATCCAGACAGAATGGCGCCACGACACACCTTTGCCATTTGATTTCAACTGATTATCCATCTTGCCACAATCAAAATTATAAATCCGTAGACTCCAGACAGAATATCGTCCATCATTACCCCGATTCCACCCGGCAGACTTTCCATACGGCGAATGCCCAAGGGCTTGAATATATCAAACAAACGGAACAAGACAAATGCTCCCAATGCATACCATACATGTCCGGCGGGCGCCGCAAGCAAGGCAATCCACACACCGACCATTTCATCGACCACCACGCGCGAAGGGTCTTCGCCCCAAGATGCCTCCAGGCGGTTAGCAGCCCAGATACCGGCAAGTGTAAATACCAAAATCAATGCTACTGTCAGCCACAAAAGGCAGGCACTTGAAACCAGATAAGACAACCCGAACCAGATAAGCGTAGCCAGCAAAGCTCCCGCAGTGCCGGGTGCAAAAGGAGAAAAGCCCGAGCCAAAGCCCGTACCGATAATGACTGGGAGGAGGGAGGGTTTCTTCATCAAAAAAGTAATGAGGTGATAAATGCGATAAAAACGGTAAAGTGATAAATGCAATAAAGTAATAAAAGTGATAAAGTGGTAAAGTGCTATCACTCTATCACCTTACCACCTTATTTCTATCACCTTATCACTGTTTTTTTAATCCAAATAACTTGGTGCAGTTTCGCCCACCATGTTGCGGAGAGTCTCTTTCACCATGCGCCATTGCTGGAACAAATCGTGTACCGGCTCATGCTCGAAATCGTGCATCGGGCTCTTGCAGAAGAAGGACAGCCACGTCTGGATGCCGCACATACCTGCACGCAATGCCAAATCACTGAAAATAACCAAGTCGAGCGCGATGGGAGCAGCAAGAATGGAGTCACGGCACAGGAAGTTAACCTTGATTTCCATCGGATAGCCCATCCAGCCGAAAATATCGATGTTGTCCCATGCTTCCTTGTTATCCTTACGAGGAGGATAGTAGTTAATGCGTACCTTATGATAAACATCACCGTACAAGTCAGGATATTTCTCCGGTTCGAAGATATTGTCGATAACAGACAGCTTGCTGACCTCTTTTGTCTTGAAGTTCTCCGGTTGGTCAAGTACCTCGCCGTCACGGTTACCCAGAATATTCGTAGAGAACCAGCCGCTTACACCCAACATACGGGTCTTGAACATCGGAGCAAGCACCGTCTTCATCAAAGTCTGGCCACTCTTGAAGTCCTTACCGGAAATGGGCACATTCATTTTCTTGGAGAATTCCCACATAGCCGGAGTATCCACACACAGATTAGGAGCACCCATAATAAACGGAGCGCCTTCTGCAATGGCAGCGTATGCATAGCACATACTCGGAGAGATTACTTCAGTATTGTTTTCCTTCATTGCCTGTTCCAAAGCAGCGAGAGATTCGTGCTCCTTGGACAGAGGAATATATATTTCGGTACTTGCAGCCCACAGCACAGCAATACGCTCGCAGTTATTGGCTGCCTTGAAGTTACGGATATCCTCACGCAACTGCTCTGTCATTTCCCAGCGAGTAGCAGCCTTCTTAATATGCGTACCGTTCAAACGTTTTGCAAAATTGTGGTCGAATGCAGCAGGCATCGGCTTGATGGCTTGCAGTTCGTCTTTTACCAAATTCAAGTCTTTCTCTTTCAAAACCTCGGCATACATAGCAGCTTCGTAGGCGTTGTCCGGGAAAATGTCCCAACCGCCGAAAATGATATCATTCAAATCAGCCAAAGGCACTATGTCTTTGATAAGTTTCTCTTTGCCATCCTGCATGCGCATAGCAGCCATTTGTGTGATTGAGCCTATAGCTTTTGCCAAGCCCTTGCGAGCAGCTAATGTACCGGTAATCATGGTGGTTGCAACCGCACCACCTACTCCGACTACCAGCACGCCCAGGCGTCCGGTTGCCGGCTTAATGTTTTCTTTCATTGCCATTGTATTATTTAGAGTTTAAAAAATTGCTCAAATTTAGGGTATTTTACTCAATTGGGATTAGTCATTTTATCCGATTTAATGTCCTATTAGTAAGATTTAAGTTAAAATGTCATGTGTAGACTGATTCTGAGCCCGGATTTGTCGATATTTGGTAAATTTCGGTAAGTCAAACGCCATACATAATCGACACGCAATACTTTGAAAATATTTTCAACACCTACACCTGCCTCTACGTATGGCGTATGCCCCATTGTAGTGCTGCCGGCAGGAAAACGGAACAAATCCTGCTGAAAAGCCGGATTATTCTTATCACTCAAATTCCCATACAAGCCGCGACAGGAAAGCACTTCACGCCATTTCAACTTTTTCAACAAAGGAATACGGTTGAAGAGCCAGCCGTTCAAGTAATAGGTCACATCCCAGGAAGCGTATTCATCGTTCATGAATTCCATGGCATTCATCAGTGAATAGGACTCGGGCTGTATGGTATAGGACAAGTTCGCGTTGGGAATGACGAGCAAAGGGAAAGGAACCTTGTTCCATACTTTCCCGGCCTTCAGGATAACGTCCGTATAACCGAATGCCGAGAACCAGAAACGCTTTTGAAAACCCGCTTCCGTATAGTGATAGGTATAGTCTCCTCCCAGTACCCCTTTGGCAGCCATGGTATGTGTAAGCGAAAAGACCGGAGCATCCAGCGAAACGGGGAAACGGTTCCATTGGGTCTGGAAGAATTTCTCGTTGGGAGCATAGCGCAGCTTCAATTCCAGTTCACTGGTCGAAATACTTTTTACATACGTATTACGGTCATCCTGCTTGACGAAAGGAATCAGATGGGATGATTCATCTTTACGCAGACGCGTCGTCATCTGTACGGAAAAACCGGAATGGAACTCATTGGTATAAGTCAGTTCCGCCTTCCGCTGATAACCGATACGGTCATCCTTCTGACGTTTCAAAGCAAGAAAAACATTGTCCTGACTGGTATAAAGATAGTGTTGTCCATATTGATTGACATCTGACAAGTAACGGAGCTTCAACGAATGTATAGGAAATTCATTGGCATATTCCTTCTTCTTATGAAAAGAATATTCCAGTTCGGCAAGTCCTTTTACACGATGGTCGCGAAAACCGTATGCCATATACCCCCTACCGAACAGATGCGGATTGAGCCATGCCGTCGTCATACCGCCGGCACGCAAGCGCACCCCTTCCAGTGTATTTCCGCTGATGGTGGTATTCATCATACCGATATAGAACAAAGGTTCTTTTTCCTTCGGAGCGGGAATATACCCCGTGAACAGCACCTTCAACACTTTCTCCGTCCAGAAATAAACGGGATAGCTGCGCAACTGGGCCATCATCTTGTCCACCGAAGTTTCTTTCTTGCTGACTTCCACCTGGCGGTTGGCATCCCAATATGCTTCCGAATAGCCGGAAGCCGATGTCTCTTCAATCACCTTTTCCGGTTTTCGGAAAGCCTGCAGAGCCTTGTCATCCGGTTCATACTGATAATTTCTGTAATACACATCCCGCTTGGCATAAATACCGTCACTATTGTCCACCAACTTGAACTCCGTAGTGATACTCTCATTGAGCAACTGCCTCGTACCGTCCTCCGCGCGGTCAAAATTCTGTTCAATCTTCATGTAGTCCACAAAGTTCAGATTTATTTTCTGAGGAAAGTTCATGACGGCACGCTTTACAAAATAGGTACTGTCCAGCATGACGTATAAATGTCCCGTAAAACCGAACGACTCGGAGTTGAAAGGGACAAATGTCAAGTCAACACAAGGCTTTCCGGCAACGGTAAGCGTATCCATCAGATAATATTTGTAGAAAGACGGCCCAAGAGAGGAAAGCGGGCTGACAAACTTATTGGTGAACAAGGTGATGTTGTTCTCATAAAGGTCTACATCGGTCATGGTGACACTGATAGCCTGCTCCATACCCTGCTGGGAAAGCATTTCGTCCACTCCTGCCTGCCTGCGGGCAGTGACCCACTGTTTCCGGCTATGCGGAGACTTGCGGTAATAGTCTGTGGCAAGCAACTCACGGTTGGAGATGGCCAATACCGGCCTGCCGGTAACGGCAGAGGTATCGACATAATCCGTCAGAAACTTGAACTTACGGTAAAGCCACTTCTGTTGCTTCAAGCTGTCGAAGTTATTGATGGCAAAAGTCATCTTTTCATAGCGGTCACGTTTCCAGAAGTCGCGTTCATCGGGCGAGTAGTCATCCCGATGCTCTATCATCTTGCGTACAAACTCCACTGCGGGATTATCCTTTTTCTTATACCGTTCACGTTTCGGCTTCACCACCACCTCATCCAATGCATAAGTGGCTGGCGAAAGGGCTATATTGAACTTAGAAGACTTTGCAGGATGAATCAGCCGGACATATTCATTATATCCCACGGCCGAAATGACCAGCGTGGCCTTCGGGCGATAGGTCTTGAAGGAAAAACGGCCGTTATTGTCCGTCATCCCTCCCTCCGTAGTTCCTTTCAGATAAACTGACGTATAAGGCAATGGCTCCTTCGTCAACGAATCGGTGACAACGCCTTGCACCATATATTGTGCTCTCAATGGAAGAGTAACCAGCTGGATAAGCAGAAATACCCTAAAAAACAACTTCATACCTTGTTTTACCTAATTTGGATGGCAAAGGTACGGAAGAAAACTTTTTCTTAAAGTTCGGTTTTACGGAATAAATGTTCTAAAAAACTCCTTTTGTATAAAACACTTCCCGTTAAAAGCCGTTGTATAGCGAAACGACGCTCCAGAAAGCATCGGAACAACCAATATATAACCTAAACAACTTGATTATGGAATGGATTTTCAACCAGCTCAGGGAACGCCCCGAACTTGCCATTTTCCTCACTATATTCCTGGGATTCTGGCTGGGGAAACTGCGTATCGGTAAGTTTACGCTGGGCACAGTGACCAGTGTACTGCTTGTAGGCGTACTGGTAGGGCAACTGAATATAGCCGTACCGGGTCCGATAAAGTCGGTATTTTTTCTGCTTTTCCTTTTTGCCGTGGGCTATAAAGTGGGTCCCCAGTTCTTCCGCGGACTGAAAAAGGACGGATTACCCCAAGTAGGCTTTGCCGTACTGATGTGTGTATCCGTACTGTTAGTGACCTGGCTGCTGGCCCTGATGATGGGCTACAATGCCGGTGAAGCTGCCGGACTGCTGGCCGGTTCGCAAACCATCTCCGCCGTCATCGGAGTGGCAGAAGACACCATGGCCAATATGGGACTGGACGAGGCCCAACGACAAAGTTACGTCAACATCATTCCCGTATCCTACGCCGTCACCTACATTTTCGGTACGGCAGGCTCGGCATGGGTCCTATCATCCATCGGTCCCAAGATGCTAGGCGGGCTGGAAAAGGTGAAAGCCGCCTGCAAGGAACTGGAGGCGAAGATGGGCAGCTCTCTGGCTGACGAACCGGGATTCATGCCGGCGGCACGCCCCGTCACTTTCCGTGCCTACCGGGTCGAAAACGAATGGTTCAAGAATGGAAAGCGGGTGATTGACCTGGAAGTCTACTTCCGGCAGCACGACAAACGTCTATTTGTGGAACGCCTCCGCAAATCCGGAGTTGTGGTGGAAGTCAGCATGAACATACAGATAGAGCCGGGAGACGAAGTAGTGCTAAGCGGACGCCGCGAATACATCATAGGCGAAGAAAGCTGGATAGGGCCGGAAGTACAAGATGCCCAGCTCCTGGATTTTCCTGCCGAAAAGTTACCGGTTACAATCACACGCAAGACGGTTGCCGGCAAGACGGTTGCAGTTATCCGAAGGGAAAAGTTCATGCACGGTGTCAGTATCCGGAGCATCAAGCGCGCCGGAATATCCATTCCCGTGCTGGCACAAACGGTAGTAGATGCCGGCGACGTCATCGAAGTGGTAGGTACCAGGCAGGAAGTGGAAGCAGCAGCCAAACGTCTGGGGTATATAGACCGTCCTACCAACCAGACGGACATGATATTCGTAGGCCTGGGTATCCTTGTCGGAGGTTTGTTCGGAGCACTTTCCGTCCATATCGGCGGCATCCCCATCAGCTTGAGCACAAGCGGCGGCGCATTGATTGCCGGCTTGTTCTTCGGCTGGCTCCGCAGTAAGCACCCCACCTTCGGGCGCATTCCCGAACCTTCGCAATGGGTGTTGAACAATGTCGGTCTGAACATGTTCATCGCGGTAGTGGGCATTTCGGCAGGTCCCAGTTTCGTGCAGGGCTTCCACGACGTAGGTATCAGCCTGTTCCTGGTGGGAGCAGCCGCCACCACCCTGCCGCTGATTATCGGCTTGCTGCTGGCAAGGTATGTTTTCAAGTTCCATCCGGCACTGGCTTTGGGCGTCTGCGCGGGGGCACGTACCACTACGGCCGCTTTAGGCGCGGTGCAGGATGCCGTTGAGAGTGAGACACCTGCTCTGGGATACACCGTGACCTATGCCGTGGGCAATACCTTATTAATAATATGGGGTGTAGTCATCGTTTTGCTAATATAAGACGATTCTGTACCAATGCTTACTAATCCGGAGCATTCAAAGAATTATTGCCGGAAATGCAAGCGACTATATACCCATTCACTAATAGCTATTCGTCCGACAGCTGTCGGACGATAATTCAACAGTTGTCGGACGATGATTCAACAACTGTCGGACGAAAAGGAAACATATATCGGACGATTAATTTCAAGCAAGGAAAGAAATAGTATACCGCATGAACAGAGATTATTCGCCGAATGACTGAAAACAATAAATAACGAACCTAAACTTGAGCTTATGGATACAAAACTTTTAGAAAAGAAAATGGAATCTATCAGTCCTTTCGAACTGAAGAACCGCCTGATAGACATGGCAGACGAGAGTCTGAAGAAAACCGCCCGTACCATGCTGAACGCAGGGCGCGGCAACCCCAACTGGATTGCAACCGCTCCACGCGAAGCCTTCTTCCTGTTGGGAAGCTTCGGCCTGGAAGAGTGCCGCCGCATCATGGATTTGCCCGAGGGAATTGCAGGCATCCCCGAAAAAAAAGGCATTGCCTCTCGCTTCGAAGCCTTCCTGAAAAAGAACAATAACGTACCGGGCGCCAAATTGCTGGAACAAACCTACAACTACCTGCTGATGCAGCATGCCGCCGACCCCGACAGCCTTGTACACGAATGGGCCGAAAGCATTGTAGGCGACCAGTATCCCGTGCCCGACCGCATCCTTCATTTTACGGAAATCCTTGTGCAAGATTACCTTTCGCAAGAGATGTGCGACAACCGTCCTCCCCGGGGTGCCTATGACCTGTTTGCCACCGAAGGTGGAACAGCCGCCATGTGCTACATCTTCGACTCCCTGCAGGAAAACTTCCTGCTGAACAAAGGGGACGGCATCGTCCTCATGGTTCCTGCCTTTACCCCCTATATTGAAATCCCACAACTCAGCCGCTACCAGTTTCGAGTGACCAAAATACATGCCAACCGCATGAATAACGAAGGGATGCACCTCTGGCAGTACAGCGACGAAGACATAGACCGCTTGAAAAGCCCTAAAATCAAGGCCCTCTTTGTCACCAATCCCAGTAATCCGCCCAGCTACACACTCAGTCCGGATACAATGGCGCGCATCGTGAGTATCGTCAGAAATGACAACCCTAATCTGATGATTATTACAGACGACGTATACGGTACATTCAGTCCGCACTTCCGTTCGTTCATGGCAGAAATTCCCTACAATACGCTTTGCGTCTATTCATTCTCCAAATACTTCGGTGCCACCGGATGGCGCAATGCGGTCATCGCCCTGCACGAATTCAATCTGTTCGACAAGCTGATAGCCAAACTGCCGAAAGAGAAACGGGAGATTCTGCACCACCGCTACTCCACCCTCACTCTGGAACCTGAAAAACTGAAGTTTATCGACCGTATGGTTGCCGACAGCCGTCAGGTGGCACTGAACCATACCGCCGGACTGTCATTGCCACAACAGATGCAGATGGGCCTTTTCGCCGCCTTTGCCCTGCTGGACAAGGAAAACAAATACAAGCAAAAGATGCAGGAGATTATCCGCCGCCGATTGCATGCCCTTTGGGAAAATACCGGTTTCACGCTGACGGAAGACCCGTTGCGCGTAGGTTATTATACAGAAATCGACATGCTGGTTTGGGCAAAGAAGTTCTATGGGGACGACTTTGTAGAATATCTGAAACGTACCTACAGCCCGCTGAACGTAGTCTTCCGCCTTGCCAAAGAAACCTCTCTGGTGCTGCTGAACGGCGGTGGTTTTGACGGCCCCGAATGGAGCGTACGCGCCTCACTCGCCAATCTGGACGAGAAAGACTATGCAACCATCGGCCAAGGCATTAAAAGGATATTGGACGAATATGCAAAAGAATTCTTTAAAAGCAGAAATTGAAAGGTGAAAGGTAAAACTTTCAAATTTCAATTAAATAGTATACGGAAGCGGGTCAATCCATCGTTGTAGGTACGTAGGGAGAACGTGCAACCATGACGGCTCAAAACTTCCCGGATAAACACCAGGCCAATTCCCTGCCCGTTCGGCTTGGTGGAAAAGAAGGGGCTGAAGAGTTTAGCTTCGGTCTCTTTACTTATCCCCGGACCATTGTCAACGACTTCGACAGAAGCGGGGGCAGTGGTCCTTACTATTATCTCACCTTGCTGTCCGTTTTCTCCGGCGTCCCCCTCTATACTTTCGGCGGCATTCTTGATGATATTCACAAGCACCTGCTCAAAAAGAGAAGCATCCATACGCACCATTCCCACCTCCGGGTCGCATTCCAGACGTAGCTCTATATTGCGGTCATTGCACATTCCTTCCATGAAACGCTTGCACATGGACACCAACTCATTCAGCTGGACGGGCACCAGGGTAGGTTCAGGTATCTTTACCACATCTGCAAAACGGGTAATGAAACGGCTCATCGAGAAACAACGCTCCGTACAGACGCGCATCACGTCGCAGATGTCCTCCATATCATCTTCTGTAGAAAGTGCCTGCTCCACTGTATCGAGTGTGGAAGTGATGCCCGCAGTGGTATTGTTCACTTCATGAGCTATCATGCGGATTACCTTTTCATAGGCACGTTTCTCGGCACGCATCACTTCTTCCGTCATACGCTCTATCAAGAAAAAAGGATGTTTGAACCCTCTGTCAATAAAAGAAGAATGGGTGCATTTATAAATATTCGCATCATTGAGACGGACCACTGCCGTCTCGTCTTTGGGAATAGACGAAAGTTCGGCAGCCAACGGGGAGTCCATCTGGTCCAGCCGCTTTGCCATCGCCTCCTCCATACGGACACCGAGCATCTTTACCGCCATCGGATTCAGTTGCGACACTTCATCGTCCATTGTCAGGATAATAACCCCCATTGGAGATGCCTGAATCAGCAAATCCAAGAAGTGATTCTGCTCGCGCATGCGCAACCGTTCATTCTTGAGCTGCTCCATCATTCGGTTAAAGATATTCACAATGCGGTCTGCCTCGTACTGCCCTACCCGACTGAGACGGCTACTGAAATCCTGCTCGCGCAGCAACTCCATACCGCTGCCGATGGTATTCATCGGCTTCACTATCTTATTATAGAATACTATCAGATAGATAAGGATAAACCCGATGAGCCCCTCCAACACGTACAGATACAAAGAAGGCTTTCCACTCAGCAGATATACCAGCATTCCACCCAGACCGAGCAGAAAAAGGACAAGTATGAAGAAAAAGAATTTTATGCGCACGGGACTTGAATATTATATTTTTCCAAACGTCTGTAAAGCGCAGCGCGGCTGATGCCTAATGACACTGCCACTTGACTGAGATTCCCTTTATGCTGTTCCAACGCCTGCAAGATAGTCTGCCGCTCTATTTCATCCAAGGTCATACCTGCAAAAGAAGTACCTTCGGCAGCTTTGGCCGGTTCGTCGTGACGCAGATATTGGGCATCAAAATCCGTGGCATCCAGCACCGGCTTGCCGCTGACCAGAATGGTACGCTCCACCAGATTCTTCAACTCACGAATGTTGCCCGGATAAGGCAGGCGGGAAAGGAAATTCAGAGCGTCGGCCGAGAAATCCGTACGCGGCAAGCCGTTCACCTCTGCCTGACGGTCGGCAAAGTGACGTGCCAGCAAAGGAATATCTTCACGGCGCTCCCGCAAGGAGGGCAGTTTTACGGTAATCAGGTTGATACGGTAAAAAAGGTCTTCACGGAAAGTACGTTCGGACACCATCTTGCGGAGGTCTGCATTAGTGGCGGACACAACGCGTACATCGACTTTGCGGGGACGGCTATCGCCCAGCACTTCGAATGTCTGGTCCTGAAGCACGCGCAGCAGTTTCACCTGGCAGGAAGGGTCGAGGTCACCAATCTCGTCGAGGAAGATGGTACCTTTGTTTGCCATTTCAAAACGCCCTATACGGTCGGCACTGGCATCGGTAAACGCCCCTTTCTTATGGCCGAACATCTCGCTCTCGAACAAGCTCTGCGAGATGCCACCAAGGTTCACCTTGACAAAGGGCTGCTTCACGCGTTGGCTGTTGATATGGATGGCTTCGGCAATCAGCTCCTTGCCCGTTCCGCTTTCGCCCGTAATCAGCACCGAAGCATTGGTACGGGCTATGCGAGCCACTGTGTTCAGCACTTCCATCAGCCCTTTGGACTTACCTATAATATGGCTGCGATTCAATGCGGTAGTCTGCTCTTCCGGCACCTCTTTCGGGGCGGTCGTAAGTTCAAGGGCCGTCTCGATGCGCTGCAAAAGAGCAGCATTGTTCCAAGGCTTGGTTATGAAATCGAATGCGCCGGCCTGCATACCCTGCACGGCAAGCTGGATACTTCCCCATGCCGTCATCAAAATAACGGGCACATCGGGACGGAACACCTTTACCTGCTTCAATAAGGTAAGTCCCTCTTCTCCGGTAGTGGAAAGAGTGAAGTTCATATCCATCAAAATCAAGGCGGGAGCTTCGGCCCTAACTATATCCATAGCTTCGCGAGGGCCCGGAGCCGTTTTCACCTCATATCCGGCACGCTTCAGCATAAAGCTGAGGGAAGAGCGCACAGCACTATCGTCGTCTATTATCAGTATCATAAAAATTGTAGTTTGTTTCCCGCAAAAATAAGTAAAAAAGCAGAGTTATGAATGATAAGTTATAAGTTATTTACCTATAATATCGCATATACGGTACTTTTACCGGCAAATAATTCATAACTTATCACTTGCAACCCGTCGACTTATCCTCTTACCACCTCTTCAAAATCAGCTTCCAATTCCGTATCGCGTTCAAAATCCCAAAGGGTCAAGCTGCGGAGCTGATAGAAGTAATACCAATAGTAGTACAGCTCTGAAATATGCTTTTGACGGGCTTCGTCTTTAGAGTTCTGTGCATCGTTCAGGTCCAGGGTGCTGATTTTACCTATCATAAAGGTCTCTACACTGGTCTTGTAACGCTTCTCAGCAATGACATCCGCCTCTTCGGCTATGTCCAGCTGTTGCGCCTGGTTGTTGAAGTTAGCCACCAGCAAAAAGATGTCCTGATTAAAGTCCATCTGTTCCTGACGGATTCTGGACAAGACCACTTCACGGTTGCTCTTTGCCACCCTTACCTTGCCGCGGCGCTTGCCCCAGTCAAGGATAGGAATCTTGACGCCTACCTGCACAATCTGATTATCAAGCAAGTCCCGGTAGGCTGAAGAGAATTCATGGTTCTGCCCCGTATAGCCCACACTGGCAAAGAGGTCGATGCTGCGCAAGTTTCCGCGTGCCGTTGCCACTTCATAATCAGCTTCGAGCTGGCGGCGGCGAATGTTCTGTGCAAAGGAGTTGCGTTCCAGTGCCTTGTTCAGCACACGGTCATACTCCATCTTTATATCGGGAACAGTGGCGGGCAACACCGGATTCAGGCTTTCCTGCTCGGACACCCCGAGGAAAGAACGGAGCTGGAACATTTTTGCATTCAGGTTGCTCTCTGCCTCAGTCACGTCGGCCTTGCCCTGCAATGAATTCAGTTTAAGCTGCAACAAATCATTCTCGGATATCTGTCCCATTTTACGTTTGGCTATGGCCACTTCATAAAGGCGGTCGGCATTCGTCTTGTTCTGCATGGCGGTAGCGAGCGATTCTTTGGCCAGCAGCAACTCAAAGAAATAAGTGATGGTTTTCATCGTCACCTCTTCCGTAGCTGAAATGAACTCGGCCTTTGCCTCAGCATAGCGTACGGGCTCTATACGGCGGTTCCACTTCAAGGTATTCACTCCGAAGACCGGCTGCGTCAACTCCAGGCTCACGGGGACTGACATGAACTGCTTCGCTCCTCCGGAACCCAGTTGTTTGAGATAATCCAGCGAAGAAGTCAGTGACAGCTTACCCCCCGTAAACCAAATGTTCTGGTCTACCGAAAGCTGGCCGGACAGCCCCAGTGTATTGTTGCGGACAAAGCTATAGGAGCCGTCGGAATTCTGGTAGGTACTGTAGGACTTGTTATAGTTGGGTAGTGTACCGGTGAAATTCACTTCCGGCAACAAGTCCGCACGGAATGTACGGTATTCCCAATACGCGGTTTTCAATTCATTCAATGCCACAGCAGCATCCACAGACTGCGTACGGGCCAGTACAATGGCCTCCGACAGCGTAATATTGCGTTCATGTCCCAAAGTATCATTCTGCGCCATGGTTGCCAACGGCATCAAAAAACAAACTGCAAGTAAAATATTCTTTTTCATGTTCAATCTTTAAAATTGTCGCAAACAGAAAAGCAAAGAGTGTGCCAAGTGGCCGGGAAGATTTCATAGAGGGGTAAGTGTTCATTTTCGGACAGTGGGGATGTCCGTTAGCGGACGATATCAGGAAAACAACCGGTCTCTATCTAAAGTCTGAAAAAATCCTTCTAAAGTTCAATTATCCATGAATTAATTGATGAAAAATTTCTTTATTAAGGAAGAATTCTCTTTCTTTGTGCTGCTTTATACCTTTATTAAAAGGATACAATACTAACATTAATTTATATAGTTATGAAGATTTCACACATTGAGCATCTGGGCATTGCCGTTAAGAGCATTGAAGAAGCCCTTCCGTACTACGAAAACGTTTTAGGTTTGAAATGCTACAACATCGAAACCGTGGAAGATCAGAAAGTTAGAACCGCTTTCCTGAAAGTGGGCGATGTAAAGATCGAATTGTTGGAACCTACTTCTCCCGAAAGCACAATTGCCAAGTTCATCGAAAAGAACAACGGTAACGGTGGCATGCATCATCTCGCATTCGCCGTTGAAGACGGAGTGGCCGGTGCGCTTGCCGAAGTCGAAGAAAAAGGTATCCGCCTTATAGACAAAGCTCCCCGCAAAGGTGCAGAAGGTCTGAACATTGCATTCCTGCATCCGAAGTCAACCCTCGGCGTTCTGACTGAACTTTGCGAAAAACCGGAATAAGCACGACCATAAATCGTCCAACCATAAATTGTATAAACATTAAAGAATATAAATTCATGAGTAATCAACTTGAAAAGATTAAAGAGCTTATAGACCGCCGCGCTGCAGCACGTCTCGGTGGTGGTGAAAAAGCGATTGCAAAGCAACACGAGAAGGGTAAATATACAGCTCGCGAGCGCATAGCCATGCTTCTCGACGAAGGCAGTTTCGAAGAAATGGACATGTTCGTAGAACATAGATGCACCAACTTCGGCATGGAAAAGAAACACTACCCCGGTGACGGTGTAGTAACCGGTTGCGGTACAATCGAAGGCCGTCTGGTTTATATCTTCGCACAGGACTTCACAGTTTCTGCCGGTTCACTGTCCGAAACCATGTCTCTGAAAATCTGTAAGATTATGGACCAAGCCATGAAAATGGGTGCTCCGTGTATCGGTATCAACGACTCGGGCGGTGCACGTATTCAGGAAGGTATTAATGCCTTGGCTGGCTACGCTGAAATCTTCCAACGTAACATACTTGCTTCGGGTGTCATTCCGCAGATTTCCGGTATTTTCGGTCCTTGTGCCGGTGGCGCCGTTTACTCTCCTGCCTTGACAGACTTTACTTTGATGATGGAAGGTACATCCTACATGTTCCTTACCGGTCCGAAGGTAGTAAAGACTGTAACCGGAGAAGACGTAAGCCAGGAAAACCTGGGTGGCGCGAGCGTTCACTCCACCAAATCTGGTGTTACTCATTTTACTGCACAGACAGAAGAAGAAGGCTTGGCTCTTATCCGCAAACTGTTGAGCTACATTCCACAGAACAATCTGGAAGAAGCTCCTTATGTAGACTGCACAGACCCTATCGACCGTCTGGAAGATTCCCTGAACGACATCATTCCTGATAACCCGAACAAACCGTACGATATGTACGAGGTAATTGGCGCTATCATAGATAATGGTGAGTTCCTCGAAATCCAAAAAGATTATTCAAAGAATATCATTATCGGTTTCGCACGTTTCAACGGACAGTCCGTAGGTATCGTTGCCAACCAGCCGAAGTATCTGGCAGGTGTGCTCGACAGCAACGCATCCCGCAAGGGCGCACGCTTCGTCCGTTTCTGCGACGCCTTCAATATTCCTATCGTATCATTGGTAGACGTACCGGGATTCCTTCCGGGAACCGGCCAGGAGTACAACGGCGTCATCCTGCACGGTGCCAAACTGCTGTATGCATACGGTGAAGCTACTGTACCCAAGGTTACCATCACACTGCGTAAATCCTACGGTGGTTCGCACATCGTGATGAGCTGTAAGCAGCTGCGTGGCGACATGAATTATGCTTGGCCTACTGCTGAAATCGCTGTAATGGGTGGTGCAGGTGCCGTAGAAGTATTATATGCCCGCGAAGCCAAAGAGCAGGAAAATCCGGCTCAATTCCTGGCTGAAAAAGAGGCTGAATACACCAAGTTGTTTGCCAATCCTTATAATGCAGCTAAATATGGCTACATTGATGATGTTATCGAACCGCGTAACACACGTTTCCGCATCATTCGTGCCCTGCAACAGTTGCAAACCAAGAAATTGACTAACCCGGCTAAGAAGCATGGTAATATTCCCTTGTAATCAAGCTTTTCACACTAAAACAAGAACGATTATGAATAAAACAAAAATCGGAATATTCCTTTCATTGATGCTGGTGTTAGGCTTTTGCTCTTCTTGCAAAGAACAGAAATCGAACAACAAACTGCTGCTGAATGAAGTGCTGGTCAACAACGAAAGCAACTATCAGGATGACTACGGTGTGCACAGCGCATGGATTGAAATATTCAACAGATCATACGGCAGCGCCGACCTTGCAGGTTGCTATCTGAAATTCAGCAGCCAGCCGGGTGATACTGCCAGTTATTTCATTCCCAAAGGTGACGTTCTGACACTCATAAAACCACGTCAGCATGCACTTTTCTGGGCTGATGGAGAACCAAGACGCGGTACATTTCATACGAACTTCAAACTGGATGCCACAAATGCCAACTGGATTGGGTTGTATGATTCCGGCAAGAAATTGCTTGATCAAGTCATAGTGCCTGCCGGTACTTTAAAAGCCAACCAATCCTATGCCCGTGTCAGTGATGCAGCCGACCAATGGGAAGTAAAGGGTGGAAGCGAAGATAAATATGTCACTCCGAGTACCAACAACAAGACTATCGACAGCAATGCCAAAATGGAAAAATTCGAAGAGCATGACAGCGTAGGTATCGGTATGGCTATTTCTGCCATGAGCGTTGTATTCTGCGGGCTGATATTACTCTACATCTCCTTCAAGATTATAGGTAAAATATCAGTTAACCTCAGCAAACGCAATGCCATGAAAGCTAAAGGTATTACTGATAAACAAGAAGCAAAAGAGAAACAACTGGGGCAGGTTCCGGGAGAAGTTTTTGCTGCCATTTCAATGGCCATGCACGAATTCCAAAGCGATGTACACGATGTGGAAGACACGATACTTACCATTACCCGTGTAAAACGCAGTTACTCACCGTGGAGTTCAAAGATTTATACGTTGCGTGAGACTCCTCACAAAAAGTAAGTCACCCATAATAAAATAAAACGATGAAAGAATATAAATATAAAATTAACGGTAACGTATATAAAGTTGCCATTGGAGATATTGAAGACAACATCGCTCATGTAGAAGTGAACGGTACTCCCTACAAAGTTGAAATGGAAAAAGCACCGAAGGTAGTTGTTAAACCGGTAGCACGTCCGGCAGCCACATCCGCTCCTGCTGCTCCTGCTACTCCGGTAGTAAAACCGGCCGCTGCTTCTACCGGCAAGTCAGGTGTAAAATCTCCGCTTCCCGGTGTAATCCTCGATATCAAAGTAAATGTCGGCGATACAGTAAAGAAGGGACAAGTTATCATCATTTTGGAAGCCATGAAGATGGAAAACAATATCAATGCTGATAAAGACGGTAAGATTACAGCCATCAATGTAAACAAAGGGGACTCTGTTCTCGAAGGTACTGACCTCGTAATTATTGAATAATATGGGAGAATTTATCACATTTTTAGGAAACAACCTTGCCGACTTCTGGACTTATACAGGTTTTGCCAATGCAACGGTAGGACATGTGGTAATGCTTCTGGTAGGTTTGTTTTTCATATACTTGGCTGTAGCCAAGGAATTTGAGCCGATGCTATTAATTCCTATCGGTTTCGGTATGCTGATTGGTAATATACCTTTCAATATGGAAGCCGGATTAAAAGTCGGTATCTATGAAGAAGGTTCCGTACTTAATATTCTGTACCAGGGAGTAACCTCCGGTTGGTACCCGCCACTCATATTCCTGGGTATCGGTGCCATGACGGATTTCTCTGCTTTGATATCGAACCCCAAATTAATGTTGGTTGGTGCAGCAGCCCAATTCGGTATATTCGGTGCTTATATGATTGCCCTTGCCATAGGATTTGACCCGATGCAGGCTGGTGCAATCGGTATCATTGGTGGTGCCGATGGTCCGACTGCCATCTTCCTCTCTTCCAAACTGGCTCCTAACTTAATGGGTGCCATTGCGGTATCAGCCTATTCATATATGGCATTAGTACCGGTGATACAGCCGCCTATTATGCGTTGGCTGACCAGTAAAAATGAACGTCTTATCCGTATGAAACCTCCCCGTGTGGTTTCACATACGGAAAAAGTAATGTTCCCGATTATCGGTTTGTTACTAACCACATTCCTTGTACCATCCGGTCTGCCTTTGCTGGGTATGCTGTTCTTCGGTAATTTACTGAAAGAAAGTGGAGTTACACGTCGTCTGGCAAACACAGCCAGTGGTCCGCTGATTGATACCATTACTATTCTGCTTGGTTTGACAGTAGGTGCTTCTACGCAAGCATCCGAGTTCTTAACCCTTGATTCAATCAAGATATTCGGTCTGGGCGCCTTATCATTTGTCATTGCCACAGCATCCGGTGTCATCTTCGTGAAGATTTTCAACCTCTTCCTGAAGAAAGGCAACAAGATTAATCCGTTGATCGGTAATGCCGGTGTATCTGCCGTACCCGACTCTGCACGTATCTCCCAAGTAGTAGGTCTGGAATACGATCCTACCAACTATCTGCTGATGCATGCCATGGGCCCGAACGTTGCCGGTGTAATCGGTTCCGCTGTAGCAGCAGGTATCCTGCTGGGATTCTTAATGTAATACATTTATTCATTCCGTTATCCGGCTTGAATTCTGAACTATTTTAGAGCCCCTTCATTTTTGGAGGGGCTTTTTCGTTAATCTATCTAAAACAGATTACGATTATTTCGTAAATACATTCTTTTTAGTAACTTGCAGTCAGTTTAACCTCATATAAATGATATACTGTATGCGAAAGCTTTTTATCTCCTTATGTTTCAGTGCATGCTGTTCGCTTCTGGCGGCACAGACCACAAATCCCATTCAAGAGGCGATGGCCAACTACGATTATGAAACAGCCTTGATGCTGATCGATCAAGAAACCCCGACCGTCCCCCTACTCTACCAAAAAGGAAAAGCGCTGAAAGGGCTGGGCAATAACCTTGAAGCTCTGAGCGTATTTCAGGAAGTCGTAGCTCAGGATTCTCTCAATCCCCGGGCATACATTGAAGCTGCCGAATGCTGCAAATCACTTGCCAAATATAGCGAGGCACTGGATTACTACCAAAATGCGCTCCACATAAATCCGGACAATAAATACGCACGCATCCAGTATATCAGTCTGCTGATGAACATGAAGAGATACCGTGAGTCTCTAAAGGAAAGCAACCTGCTGGCAGAAAGGGACAGTTCCGCCTATGTACTACACCTTAGAGCCGAAAGTATGGGGCAAGTCTATGACAACACAGAAATCATGCATGTGATAGATGCCTACCTGGACATACAGAAAAGATATCCCAATGATTACCTGTCTGCTGCCAAACTCGGCAACATCTATGTAGCAGGCCACCAGTATGAAGACGCCATAAACATAACGGAGAAATACCGTTCCATAGACTCCACCAACGTCCTTGTGAACCGCATCAATGCCCAAGCCTATTGCCTGAACAAAGATTACCCCAAAGCAATAGAAAGATATGAACAACTGTTACAGGAAAAAGACAGTTCTTTCCAAACCTGCTTCTACGCCGGAATCAGCTATTATGCCCTCGAAGACTTCTACCCAGCACACGACCTGCTGGAAAGGGCTCTTAAAGATGACAATACCAACATCAACGTTCTCTATTATCTGGGACGCGCCTGCTCCAAGACATCATGGAAAGAGGATGGAGTGACTTATCTGGAAACTGCCGTAAGCCTCGCCATGCCCAGCGACAGTGTCATGTCCCGCCTATATGTGGGGCTTGCGGACTGCTACAAGATGGCATTTCAATACACCGACCAGGCGAATACCCTTCTGACGCAATACGAAAAATACGACCGGCAGAAACACAAACTGCTCTACGACGCAGCCTTTATCTATTATTACTATCTGAAAGATGTGTCCAAAGCAGAGAGATATCTGACGGCCTACCTGAAAACCCGTCCGAAAAACAGCAAGGACAAAGTGCAGGAAGTAGATGCGGACGGAGTTCCCATCATCGGAGAAGACAACCGATACAATGCCGCCGAAAACTGGCTGAAGGACATCAGAGAAAAGCGCAAGAAAGAGGACTTCTTCAAGGGAAAGGTCGATACCGCCAGCGTAACCCCCATCAAATAGCCCCAATGAAAACGTTTGCATAATATAATAAGGTACAGTAACGGAGAAAGATTAACTTTCTCCGTTATTTGTTTTAAATTAGCGCAAAAATTAACCGTAAAGTTACTATCATGAAAAAAGTATTCTTAATCTTGGGAACACTCTTACTCTCCCTCAGTACGTATGCAGCTATGAATGTGAACAAAATCGACCCTCCGTTTTGGTACACCGGCATGCAGAACCCGGAACTCCAGCTGATGGTCTATGGCGAAGGCATCGGCAACGCGGCAGTATCCGTCAATTATCCCGGCGTCTCATTGAGCAGCACCGTCAAGCTGGAAAGCAACAACTACCTCCTGGTCTATCTGAAACTGGACAAGGATGTAAAACCCGGCAAATTCAACCTCACCTTCACTGAAGGAAAAAAGAAACTCGTAAAGGAATATGAACTGAAGGCACGCAACAAGAAAGGTTGCGAACATAAAGGTTTCGACGCCTCCGACGCACTGTACCTGCTGATGCCCGACCGCTTTGCCAATGGCAACCCGGACAATGACCAGATTGCGGGCATGGCCGAGTACAAGATAGACCGCAAAGACCCCAATGCACGCCACGGCGGTGACCTTGCCGGCATCGAACAACACCTGGACTACTTCTCCGACCTCGGCGTCACAGCCCTCTGGTTTACTCCGGTACTGGAAAACAACATGACCGGCGGTTCCTATCACGGCTATGCCACCACAGACTACTACAAGGTAGACCCGCGCTTCGGTACCAACGAAGAATACAAGCAACTGATTGAAAAAGCCCATGCACGCGGCATCAAAATCGTAATGGACATGATTTTCAACCACTGCGGCGTAGAGCATGTATGGATTAAGGACATGCCCTCCAAAGACTGGTTCAACAACCCCGACCACGAAAACAACTTCGTGCAGACCTCCTTCAAACTGACCCCGCACGTAGACCCTTATACTTCCCAGTACGATGCCGACCAGATGAACGACGGCTGGTTCGTACCTTCCATGCCCGACCTCAACCAGAAGAACCCTCACGTTTACCGCTACCTGGTACAGAACAGTTTCTGGTGGATTGAATTCGCCAACATCGACGGCATCCGCATGGACACTTACCCGTATGCCGACTATGATGCCATGAGCAACTGGATGAAAGAGCTCAACGAAGAATATCCCAACTACAACACCGTGGGCGAGACCTGGGTTACCGAACCCGCCTACACCGCCTGGTGGCAGAAGGATTCCAAGCTATCAGCCCCCAAGAACAGTAACCTCAAGACCGTTATGGACTTCAGCTTCTTTGACAAGATAAACACCGCCAAGAATGAACAGACCGAAACTTGGTTCAAGGGACTGGACCGCATATACAATAACTTCGTATACGACTTCCTCTACCCCAACCCCGCTTCCGTACTGGCATTCATCGAAAACCACGACACCGACCGCTTCCTGGGCGAAGGCAACAACCTTCCGATGCTGAAGCAAGCCTCTACCCTGCTGCTTACCACCCGCCGCATTCCGCAACTCTACTACGGAACGGAAGTCATGATGAATGGCGTGAAGAGCAAGAGCGACGGCTATGTCCGCAAGGACTTCCCCGGCGGATGGACCGGTGACGCAACAAACGCACTGACCCCAGCCGGACGTACCAAAATACAGAACGAGTGCTACGACTTCTACAAGACCATCCTAAACTGGCGCAAAGGAAACGATGTGATTGCCAAAGGCAGCATGGTGCAGTTCATGGTACAGAATGGTGTTTATGCCTACGCACGCCAGTACGAAGGCAAGACGATATTCGTGATGCTGAACGGTACAGATGCAGAGACCACCGTTCCTTTGAAATTCTACAAGGAAATCCTAAAAGACAGCAAGCAGGGAAAAGATATTCTTAGCGGCAAGGCCATCACCTTCGGTGAAGAGCTGAAGATGGGCCCCAGAGAATCATTAGTGATAGAATTATAACGCGCACTCCACACAGAGAGCTCATTCTTGCAAATCTCCCTTGCAGATAGCTTGCAGACACCTCGCCTGCCAGCCATCTGCAAGGGATTTTTAGTATGGAATAGGTGTCACGGGGATATGCTTTTCACCGGTCTCAAATATAGCTAATCTGTTAGTTCATAACGGTGAACACTTTGTTCCAGTATAGAGAAACAAAGTGTTCGGATATGTAGAAACAAAGTGTTCTTACGTATTGGAACGAAGTGTTTTTGCATATTGGAACGAAGTGTTCTCTTTATTGAAACAAACTGTTCAGTTAAGGGAAACAGACTGTTTTGTTAAAGGAAACAGACTGTTGTACACGTTGAAACATCCGCTTCTGAAATAACCGGCGAACTTAACCATCCCACAACACCGGCCTATATATAACAAGTCAGCCCTTGCAACATCAATATTGCAAGGGCTGACGCTATATTCGGATTATCTTTCGATTAGTCCAGTTGAGCCAATTTGTTCTCTGAACCAAGCACGTTGATGATTTTATGCTTGTACAGTTTTTCCATATTGTCACGAGCCGGACCCAGATACTTACGCGGGTCGAATTCTGCCGGTTTTTCAGCAAATGTCTTGCGGATAGCAGCTGTCATAGCCAGACGTGAGTCAGAGTCGATGTTGATTTTGCAAACAGCAGACTTGGCAGCCTTACGCAACTGCTCTTCGGGGATACCGATAGCAGCTTCCAGCTTACCACCATACTTGTTGATAGTATCAACTTCTTCCTGAGGAACTGAAGAAGAACCGTGAAGAACGATGGGGAATCCCGGAAGTTTCTCCATTACAGCATCCAGAACGGCAAATTCCAAAGGAGGAGGAACCAGACGACCGGTAGCAGGGTCAACGTGGCATTGTTCGGGTTTGAACTTGTATGCACCATGAGAAGTACCGATTGAGATAGCCAGTGAATCGCAACCTGTACGGGTAGCGAAGTCAATAACTTCTTCAGGATTAGTATATGTATGGTGTTCTGCAGAAACTTCATCTTCTACACCGGCCAATACACCGAGTTCGCCTTCTACAGTTACGTCGAACTGATGGGCATAGTCAACTACCTTCTTAGTCAGTGCAACGTTTTCTTCGTACGGAAGGTGTGAACCGTCAATCATTACTGAAGAGAAACCGGAGTCGATACAGCTCTTGCAAGTTTCGAATGTATCTCCGTGGTCAAGGTGAAGAACAATTTCAGGATGTTTGCAACCCAATTCCTTAGCGTACTCAACAGCACCCTGAGCCATGTAACGCAACAGCGTAGCGTTGGCATACTGACGGGCACCCTTAGATACCTGAAGAATAACCGGAGACTTTGTTTCAACTGCAGCCTTGATGATAGCCTGCATCTGTTCCATATTGTTGAAGTTGAATGCCGGAATAGCATATCCACCTTTGATAGCCTTAGCAAACATCTCTCTTGTGTTTACCAGTCCTAAATCTTTGTAATTAACCATTTTGTTTAAATTTTATTGTTAGTGAATTAAAATTCTACGCAAAAGTAATCATTATCCTTTAAAGTAAAGAACTTGACGGGAATAAAATATCCGGCTCATCCTACCAAATCCATTCTATTTTAAAGCTATTGGCTTCATTTAACAGATTATTGTAATCTCTATATTACAAACTCTTTGCATTTATCTCTGCCAGCCATACTTTTGCCATCTATACTTCTATCAACAAAAAAGCCGGAGAACATGTTTGCTCTCCGGCATCTGTTTACACATTATTATGTAATACTAATTTTTCAGATAGATGATGGTCGGCAAATGGTCACTGTAACCGTTCAGCCAAGTCCTGCCCCCATGCGTACGCAAGGGGGAACCTTTGTATTTGCCATCCTGCTGAATCAGATAATCGCGGATGAAAACTTCATTGTGATCATAGCGCAACCCTTTCTTAGCCTTCAGCAACGGTTTCGAAATGACAATCTGGTCAAACAAGTTCCACTTGCCCCGATAGAGCAATGTCCCCACTCCCTTGTCTTCCAGCGTCACCCACCAGGGATTGTAGAATTCGCCTTTCTTCACCTGCTTCGGATATTTGCGCGCTCCCAGCACCTCCATGCTTTCGTCCATCGGGTCGTCATTCATATCCCCCATCACGATGAGCTTCAGCTTCTTGTCGCTACGCATCAGAGAGTCCTTCAAGGCCTTTACCTGCCTGGCTGCATGCACACGCACCGGCGACTTTGCCCCACGGGAGGGCCAGTGGTTCACTATCACGCAGACACGCTCTCCCGCCAGTTGTCCGTCCACAATCAAGAAGCCACGCGTCAAGTGCACCGTATCCCCCTCAAAAGGAGTGGAAAGCACCAACTTTGAGTGGGTAACGCTGAATTGCTTCGGGTCGTACAGCAAGGCACAGTCGATGCCCCGTCTGTCCGGTCCTTCATAATGCACGAACTCATAATTGGAAATGGCCGGCTGCTTCACGAGGTCTTCCAGCACCCGGCTGTTCTCTGCCTCTGCCACACCGATGAATGCCGGACCTTCCGGCACTAAATCACGCGAAAGGGACCCCAACACTTTGGAAAGGTTCTGCAGCTTGGACTCATACTTCTTTGCCGTCCATTGGTAACTGCCGTTAGGCAGGAACTCATAGTCATTCTTACCTGCATCATGAATCGTATCAAATAAGTTCTCAAGATTGTAGAACGCAACACTATACAGTTTCCGTTCCGCATTTTGTGCCCCCAGCGTTGCCACGCACAGCCAGAAAGAGCATAAGACAAGTAGTTTCCTCATAAATTCACAAGATTAAGTCCTGCAAAAATCAGAAATAAAATGCGATAAACCTACTAAATAAAAATAAATCTGAATTTATTTTGTAGAGTCTCCAACTTGCACTATCTTTGCGCTCTGAAAAGAAGACCATTACACTATTTATTACCAAAATAGTAACAGAATATAAATTTTTAAAAGAAAATATCAAAATGAAAAAAGGTATTCATCCTGAAAATTACCGTCCGGTAGTATTTAAAGATATGTCAAATGGTGATGTATTCTTGTCTCGTTCCACTTGCAACACGAAAGAGACTATCGAATTCGAAGGTGAAACTTATCCGCTGGTAAAGCTGGAAATCTCCAGCACTTCTCACCCGTTCTACACTGGTAAGTCCAAGCTGGTTGACACCGCCGGTCGTGTTGATAAGTTCATGAGCCGTTACGGTAACCGTAAGAAATAATCAGTTTCAAGCAAACTGAAAAAAGGGAGTCTTTCACTGAAAGGTTCCCTTTTTTGTTTCCGCCTCCCGCTGAGCGATAAATAGGGAATCTCCTATCACAGAATAGGGGAAAAAACAAGAAAGGGGAAAAACACTTTCCTATTTTTGTATCATCGAAACCGAAAACATACCATAATCATGAAACGACTCGCCACCCTATTCATCCTAACAATCCTTGTCACAACGGCAGGGTTTGCCAAACCCAAGCACAAGGACTTAAGCGGAAACATCGCCATCAAAGGAGAATTGACAAAAGAGTACCAGCAATCTCCCGCCGGTACCCCGGTCATTATCCGCCGGGTTGTCAAAATGAACAATCCCGGTGAAAACAGCGATAACATTTACTATGCCGTCGAAGTGAATGGCATACAAGAAACCATTCCTTCGGATGAGATGGGTATCATTGCCATATCCGCTCCGGAAACGGACCGGGAATTCTGGCAGCAAATATACCTGAAGAATCATCTTTACGAATATTTCAACGACCGCGGTTACAAGCACAAACTGCGCCAGGAAATCGACGAAGAATGCCTGGACTATCTCGATAAACTGAACGAGATAGCCTATCAGGACGACTACATAACCTCGTACGTACAAGGAATATTCTCCAAACTGAATGCCACCACCATTGACAGCAATCGTGGAGAAAGCCTGAACATACGTATCATCCAGTCGTCCGAACCAGATGCCTTCATGCTTCCCAACGGCTCCATGGTTATCAGTACAGGCCTCCTCTGCACTCTTGATTCCGAAGACGAACTGGCCGCCGTCATCGCATGTGAGCTGGGACATTTCGTCCTCGACCATCAGGTAAACAACATTTATCGTGCCGAGCGGCGTGCCAAGCGTGCAGCTTTTTGGGCAGATGTCTTTGCCACTACCGCCAGCGCAGCCCTCGATGTGGCCTACTGGGACGATAATGAAGATGCTTATGCCGTCAGTCTGGTGGCAGATATCGGAGCCATCGCTTCCCTTTTGAGCATTCCGGCAACGGACCGGTTGGGGATGAAATACAAAACTTCCCAGGAAATCTCTTCAGACCGCCTTGCGCGCCAACTTCTGGCATTCAAGGGCTATAATCCCGACGGAATCGCATCGGCCCTCGGTAAAATTATAGGGTATTACAACCTGCACCAACGCAACAAGGACATTCCTCGCTACGGCAGCATCGGCAACCTGCAAAAGCGTATAGAAAAGGCCGGTGAATCCCATAGCCTGAGTGCCCGCCCCTACCTACGGACCACCAGCGATGTCGTTTCTTTCAACGCAAGTATGAACTACGCCAACAAGCGCTATAAGGAAACTGCCCGGCTGATACGCAAGAACATTGACAACAGACTAGCCACGGACAATGACTACATCATCCTGGTAAAAGCGGAAATGGCACTGTCTAATACGGAAGAAGTGAACAACCGCTGCCTCGCCATGCTTGATAAAGCCCAGGAGATGGCAGGAACAAGCCCCAATCTGGACATATATAAACAAAAAATACTATTATTGATGCGCATGAACAAACAAGCCCAAGCCGCTGATATACTGAAAGAATATATCACCTTGCTTTCGGCCTACGAAGGCCAGGGCATAGAAGGAACCGAAAAGGAATGGACCAATAAAGAGATAGGTTGGGCAAACCAAATGCTGGACAGGATAAGCAGAATATAGAGAAAGGAATAACTAAGAATAAAGAATGAAGAATTTGTCATGCGGCATCATTGCGCAGCCAAATTCTTCATTCTCAGTCATTTATTCAAACTACTGTTTGCGGAACGGCGGCTTCACAACCACAGCTTTCAGCTTACGTCCCCGCATGTCAATGCAGATTTCCGTACCGACCTTGCTGTATTCGGGTCTGATATACCCCATTCCGATACCAATCTTACGGGTAGGCGACATAGTTCCGGAGGTAACCACACCGATGGCAATACCGTCTGTACTATACAGCTCGTAACCATGACGGGGGATACCGCGGTCTATCATCTCAAATCCCACCAACTTACGGGTAGTGCCTTCCGCTTTCTGTTTTTCCAGCATCGGGCGATTGGTGAAGTTCTTTCCCTCCACAAACTTGGTAATCCATCCTAAACCCGCTTCAATGGGCGAAGTGGTGTCATCCAAATCATTGCCATACAAACAGAATCCCATTTCCAGACGAAGCGTATCGCGCGCACCCAGACCAACTGGCTTAATGCCGAACTCCGCGCCTGCCTCGAACACGGCATCCCAAATCTTCATGGCAGCCTCCGGATAGAAGTAAAGTTCAAAACCACCCGCGCCGGTATATCCGGTATTGGAGATAATGACATCCTTTTCTCCGGCAAACTCACCGTGGGTAAAAGTATAGTAAGGAAGGTCGGAAAGATTAATGGAAGTCAGCTTCTGCAAAGCCTGAATAGCCTTCGGTCCTTGCACAGCAAGCTGTGCCATGTGCTCGGAAGCATTTTCCAATTCAGCGCCTTCCGTGTTATGAGACACACACCAGTTCCAGTCTTTCTCAATGTTCGACGCATTCACGACAAGCAGGTATTTCTCCGGCTCATAATGATAGACCAGAAGGTCGTCCACAATGCCTCCATTTTCATTTGGGAAGCAGGTATACTGTACTTTCCCCGGTGTGAGGGCAGCTATGTTATTGGAAGTCACTTTCTGCAGAAAGTCCAAAGCATGGGGACCTTTCACCCAAAATTCTCCCATGTGTGAGACGTCGAATACACCGACACCCTGACATACTGTAAGATGCTCGTCAATGATGCCGGAATACTCGATAGGCATATTATATCCCGCAAACTCGTGCATCTTGGCACCCAGCGAGATGTGTTTTTCGGTAAACGGAGTGGTTTTCATGGAACTATTAGAGTTATGAGTTATGAATTATCTATTTGCTTGCTACGAGCTCGGCAATCTTGACGATGACGTTCATGGCTTTCTCCATGTTCTGGATAGGCACGAACTCATAGCGGCCGTGGAAGTTCAAGCCACCGGCAAAGATATTGGGACAAGGCAGGCCCTTGAAAGAGAGCTGGGCACCGTCCGTACCTCCGCGAATGGCTTTTACACGAGGCTCTACACCTACCGCCTTCATGGCGGCAAAAGCGGTGTCGATGATATGCATCACCGGTTCAATCTGCTCGCGCATATTATAGTATTGGTCGCGAAGTTCCAGAGTAGCGGTACCCGGACCGTATTCTTCATTGATTTTTGCCACAAGACGTTCCATCTCCTTCTTGCGCTCTTCAAAGCGGGTGCGGTCGTGGTCACGGATAATGTAAGAGACTGTTGTCTGCTCCACCTCGCCGGTAATGCCTATCAGATGATAGAAACCTTCGTAACCTTCGGTATGCTCCGGAGCCTCGTCAGCCGGAAGCATGGACATGAAACGGTTGGCAACGCGGATAGAGTTAATCATCTTATTCTTGGCATAGCCCGGATGCACATTCCGTCCCTTGAAACTTATCTTGGCAGAGGCCGCATTGAAGTTCTCGAATTCAAGTTCACCCACTTCTCCGCCATCCATGGTATAGGCCCATTCGCAACCGAACTGCGCTACATTGAACTTATGGGCGCCCAAACCGATTTCCTCATCCGGATTAAAGCCGATACGAATTTTACCGTGCTTGATTTCGGGGTGCTCCTTCAGATATACCACCGCCGATACAATTTCGGCAATACCGGCTTTATCATCGGCACCAAGCAAGGTCTTGCCGTCGGTCACAATCAAATCTTCCCCTTGATGGTCGAGCAGTTCGGGGAACTGGGCAGGAGAAAGAACCACATTCTCTTCGGCGCAAAGAACAATGTCCTTACCGTCATAATTCTGCACGATACGCGGAGAAACATTCTTGCCACTCATATCGGGGCTTGTATCCATGTGGGCAATAAAGCCGATGACGGGCAACGGCTTGTCTGTATTGGCAGGAAGAGTGGCGAACAGATAACCATTTTCGTCCAACGTGATTTCTTCCAGACCCAAAGATTCCAATTCTTCTTTCAGATACCGGGCAAACACCATTTGCCCCGGAGTACTCGGAGTAATCTCAGTCTCTTCACTGGACTGAGTATCGAAGCTTACGTACTTTAAAAAACGTTCTACTAAAGTCATGATGAATAATGATTAGTGATTAATGGTTAGTGATTAATGGTCAGTGATTAGTAATTGGCGAAAAGCATTATCCGAATGGCATTAATCATTAATCACTAATCATTAACCACTATTTTGTGCTGTAAAGATAAAAAAAGGGGCGTGAACTGCCAAGCAATTCACGCCCCTTTTTTATTTCTTAAGGACAAAATGTCAATCAAAAATGGCTGCTACCATCAAAACAATGCGTACATATCTTACACTTAGGCAATCCGATAGCTTCAACCAGAGTTTCCAACGTATTGAACTTCAAGGATGAAAGTCCGAAACGCTCGCGGATAACGTCCACCATCTTTTCGTATTCGGGTGAGCCGGTAGTGGCATACTTATCGAGATTCTTATTCTCGTCACCCTCCAGCTCCTTGATGACACGACGGGTAATCAGTTCCATGTCGCTTTTGGAAGCCGTGAATCCTACAAACGGGCAGCTATATATCAATGGAGGACAAGCAATCCGGATATGCACCTCCTTGGCACCATACTCATACAGCACCTTCACATTGTCGTGCAACTGAGTCCCCCGGACAATAGAGTCATCACAGAACAGCAGACGCTTACCCTCGAGCATGGCACGATTGGGAATCAGCTTCATCTTTGCCACCAGCGAACGCAATTCCTGCTTGCTGGGAGTAAAACTACGAGGCCAAGTCGGAGTATATTTGGAAATGGCACGATGATAAGGAACTCCTTTACCTTCGGCATACCCAAGCGCCATACCTACACCCGAATCAGGAATGCCGCAGGCACAATCCACCTCTGACTTATCTGTCTGTGCCATCTTGAAACCGGAGGCAAAACGCACTTCCTCCACATTCTTACCTTCGTAGCAGGAAGTGGGGAAACCGTAATATACCCATAGGAAGGAACAAATCTGCATTCCCTCATCAGGCTTGCGCATCTGTTCCACACCATCGGCACGCAGGCGAACAATCTCTCCGGGTCCCAAATAACGGTCTATCTCATAACCAAGATTCGGAAAGCTGCTCGACTCACTTGTGGCGGCATACGCTCCGTCTTTCTTGCCAATCACAATCGGAGTACGTCCCCAGCGGTCGCGAGCGGCAATGATGCCGTCTTCCGTCAATAACAGCATGGAGCAGGAACCTTTGATATGCTTATACACATTTTCAATTCCTTCGACAAATGTCTTTCCTTGTATAATAAGGAGGGCGATAAGTTCCGTCTGATTGGTTTTGCCCGAACTGAGTTCGGCGAAGTGCATGTTTTGGGCCAACAGTTTTGTTTCCAGTTCTTGCAGATTTACTATTTTGGCTACCGTTACAATGGCAAAGCGACCAAGGTGGGAGTTGAGGATAAGGGGTTGAGGGTCTGTATCGCTGATGATTCCTATTCCGGAATTTCCTTTGAACTTGTCCAGTTCATCCTCAAACTTCGTGCGGAAATAAGTGCTTTCCAGATTGTGAATGGAACGGGTAAACTGCTCCGTTTCTGCATCGTATGTAGCCAACCCACCACGTTTTGTCCCTAAATGTGAATTATAATCTGTGCCGTAAAACAAATCCGCCACACAGCTTGTTGCCTTGGCGACTGTTCCGAAAAAACCTCCCATAAGTTCTGTTTTGTTATTGGTTTCTAAAATTAACGGATGCAAAGGTATGAAGAATTTGCGAAATTCGGGCAGATTTGAAATGAATAAAAAAGGCAATATATTTCTTGCCCACAATAGAAGTTATATTATTGGAAACATATACTTTTGTGATCGAAACCAAACAACTGTATAATGGGAGAAACCGCAAATATTATAATAGCCGATACTCTTCAAGGTCTGGGGACGGACGCATACAGTGGCTATCTTGCACACGCCCTCTGTCTGTCAGGAATCTGCCGATTGAAGTACAATGGAGAGGAGCGCGAGCTACGTGCCGGCGACCTGATGATTGTCCGCAAAGGAAAACTGGTAGAGAAAATTCAACCTTCAGAAGATTTTCGCGTAAAGGTCATCTATATCGCATCGGGCTTTGTGGTGCTGAGTACACCACAGAACAACTACGGCATGAAAGGGCAACTTTCCCTATTTCTCAATCCTATCATGTCCCTGACTACCGAACAGCAAGAGCTATGTCTCCGGGATTTTGAACAAGTGGAATACAGACTCCGGAATACAGACCATCATTTCCATCGCGATATGCTTATCGCCTCCACACAGATGTTGATACTCGACTTCTTCGATTTCCACTCCCATCTATATGGCGAGGACAATATCTCTGTACAAAATGCTTCCATCATGAGCCGTTTCCTCAACATGCTGGAGAACGGAACTTTCCGCGAGCATCGTGAAGTGACCTATTATGCCGACTGCCTATGTGTCACCTCCAAATATCTTTCGGAAGTTTCCAAGAAAGTAAGCGGTTATACAGCAAACTACTGGATAAACCGTTATACCACACTCGACATCTCGCGTTTGCTGCGCGACAAATCACTAACGTTCGTCCGTATTTCCGATATGTTCGGTTTTTCCTCTCCTGCTTATTTTAGCCGTTACGTACAACAACATCTGGGTGTAAATCCGACAAAATACAGAGGTTAATGATTATAGTTTTTGATTGTTTGCCCGTTTCAGATCTATTAGCGAAATATGCTCATTACGATAGCGGGCATTGGGGTTCTTCTCCGTTCCGTCAGGAAAAGAGCCATCTTCCTGCTTTATGAACTGAATAGCCTTCTGCGGACAATTCTGTATGCAGGCAAAACAGAACTCGCAGTCACCGGACGTCTTCACTCCTCTCGACGTCAGCTCATAGTTGCCGCGCGGACAAACGTAGGTACAAATGCCACAGTCAATACAAACATCGGTCACGGTAAAGAACTTCTCGCTTTTCATCAGGAAGCCCACCTCGGGGTCGAGTCCACTCCGCTGCATAAAACCTTGGTGCTGTTGCCGTTCCTCCTCCGTCACCGGTTCGTGCCAATGCTGCCGACTGTTGATATCTGCCGTTATCTTCTGCAAGTTCTCGGGGATGTGCTTGTCTATCTTGAGTTGCTCGTTCATGTCGAAGTTGGGTAGCCAGTTATCCACCATGATGATAGTGCTGATATAGTCGAACGCATTGTCGGCTTTACGGGATATACGGTCCCAAATCTCTACCGCATCGCACTTCCTTGCACCATAGGTGAGGACAGCAAACTTGTATTCTGCCTTCAGTTTTGCTTTCTGAATGAACTGCCGTACCATATAGGGAGGCATATGACCGTAGATGGGATAAACGATGCCGATTTCATCTGCCTCAAATTCATACTTCCCCCGTTTCACCATCTGAGGGATACTCAACAATTCTGCGTTCTCTCCAGCCAACTGACGGGCGATGTAAAGACTGTTACCCGTTCCGGTAAAATAAAAGATGATACGCTTACTCCTTTTTGTTTCGCAGGATGCCAACGAGAGTAGGCCGGAAGATGCGATAGCACCGCTCATCACGGCAAATCCCATACGCTTTAAAGCCTCCCGACGACTGATTTTCTTATCCGTATTCATATCTCTGATTTTTAATGATTATGCAATCTGTTATCTGAGTGCAAAAATAAAGGTTTCCCCAAAGAACGGACTTACCAAAAACTCGGGTCTTGATGCTATTTTTACGGTATAAGAATGAGCTTACCCTAACACAAAAAAAGCCCCGCAAAGATTGGACTTCTGCGGGGCCTCACTAATGCCTAATAAAAACTCTTTCTACCCTAAATTATCTCCACTTCTTCACAGCTTTCTTGTCAGCCGGAGTCGCTTCAATCAAGCTCAATGCAAAACCACCGCTACGCGCTTCCTTCACGGACATTTTGGTCTTGCTGGTTACGATACCCTTCTTTATCTGATAAGAAGTAGGGTTCTCCTTGTAATCAGCATCTTTACCGTCGGCATAGAGAGTGGCTACGTATTGCTTGCCCGGTTCAAGGAAGTCGAGCGTAAAGTTGGCTGTACGTGCATTCTCGTCTGTAATACCTCCAACAAACCAGTTGCCGGTTCCTTTTGCCTTACGGGCCACGGTAATGTAATCACCCGGTTCTGCTTCAATGTACTTGCTGTCGTCCCAGTCTACTGCCACATCCTTGATGAATTGGAAAGCATCCATGTGCTTTTCGTAGTTCTCAACCAAGTCGGCAGCCATCTGCAACGGGCTGTATAAAGTTACATACAGAGCAAGTTGCTTGGCAAGTGTAGTCTGCACTTGTCCGTGGGGCAAATCACCCATAAACTCAAGTTTGGTATCGAAGATACCCGGTGTATAATCCATCGGACCGCCAATCAAGCGGTTGAATGGAAGCAATGTGGTATGGAACGGTTTGCTACCGCCGAATGCCTCATATTCAGTTCCTCGTGCAGATTCGTTGCCAATCAAGTTAGGATAAGTACGGCACAAACCGGTAGGGCGTACAGCTTCGTGCGCATTCACACAAATTTTGTAGTCGGCTGCCTTCTTCACAGCATAGAGGTAGTGGTTGTTCAGCCATTGCCCATAATGATGTTCACCACGGGGAATCATATTACCTACATATCCGCTCTTCACGGCATTGTAGCCATTATCCACCATAAACTGATAGGCCTTGTCCATGTGACGTTCGTAGTTGCGCACCGAACCGGATGTCTCATGATGCATCATCAGCTTCACGCCTTTGCTCTTGGCATATTCATTCAGCATCTTCACGTCGAAATCGGGATAAGGGGTCACAAAATCGAATACATAATCCTTGGATTTGCCAAACCAGTCTTCCCAGCCTTCATTCCAGCCTTCTACCAATACTTGGTCCAGACCGTGCTCGGCTGCGAAGTCGATGTACTTTTTTACATTTTCGTTAGTGGCACCGTGACGGCCGTTGGGCTTCATTTTGGAGTAGTCTACTTCACCCAGTTTGATGGAGGGAAGGTCGTCTGTATATGCCCAGGTGCTCTTACCTGCAATCATTTCCCACCATACACCTACGTATTTCACGGGCTTAATCCAGGAAACGTCCTCGTAAGCACAAGGTTCGTTCAAGTTCAGCGTGATTTTAGAGGCAAGGATGTCACGAGCATCGTCGCTTACGATAACCGTACGCCACGGTGACGTGCAGGGAGCTTGCAGATAACCTTTATCGCCTACTGCATCGGGAGTAAGCCAAGATTCAAAAACAAAATTCTTATCATCCAGATTCAAGTGCATGCAAGAGTAATCCACCAAAGCAGCCTCGTGCAAGTTGATGTACAAACCATCAGCAGTCTTCATCTGCAAAGAAGTCTGAACACCGGTGGGCGAAAACGGGGTTTGCGAAGAGTTAGGCGTAATGGCCCCTTTCATCAGCCCGCGGATTTCAGAAAGTTTGGATTCTGTGTAGTCATATTCCTGCGTATCGTAGTCGCCCGGAATCCAGAAGGCAGTGTGGTCGCCAGTCATGGCAAACTGAGTACGCTCCTCTTTAATCACGAAATAGTTCAGGTTCTTCTGTAAAGGGAATTCATAGCGGAAGCCCATACCATCGTCGAACAAACGGAAGCGGATAATGATGTTCCTATCCTGCGCCTTTTGGTTGAGCGTCACAGCCAGCTCATTGTAGTGGTTACGGATTTGCTTTACTTCACCCCATACCGGTTCCCAAGTCTCGTCGAAAGTGGAAGTCTTTGCATCCACCATCGTGAAGCCATTCATCAGACCGGGGTCGTTCTTCAGTTCGAGTCCTAATTTGGAAGGGTTAATCACCGGCTTTCCTTTGTAAGAAAGTTCGTAAACGGGTTCGCCTTGCGCATTTACCGAAAAATTCAATTGAAGTTGTCCGTTGGGAGAGGTAATACTCTCTGCCATTGCTACGCCGCTCACCAACAAAACGAGCAGGAAGCAGGCTAATTTTGTACAGATTGCTTTCATGTTTCTCATGCTATATTTATAAAATTATGTTCCAGATGCAAATATAGGCAGGAAAGAAATACACTCTGACGCAATTAAACTAAAATGATGATGATTTGTCGGCAAACGTTTGCATGAAAACCAACTTCCCTTGAACAATATCCTGCCTACAAACAAAATAGAAGGAGAAGTATCGCTACGAAAACTTCGCCCTCCATATTTTTACAACTTTAATCGTGCACTGGAATTATCCCAAAGGATTTTCACCTTGGTCCCCGTCATTGCCTCCCGAAGGATTGGAGTTATCCCCTCCACCATTGCTACTTCCATCCGTATAGTCCGTATCGGGAACCACCATCTTGGTGACGCTCATATTGCCCAACATTTGACTAAAAGCTTTCCCCGGAAAAAACAGAATACGTTTACGGACAATGTTACTGGCCGAAACGCCAGCCTCCGTATCAGCACTCTTCCCTACAAAAGAAGGGCGGAACAATCCGAAATCACCTAAACGAACAGTCTTTCCATCGTCTATTTCTTCCGACATGATGTCCACCAGTCCTGCAGCCACTAAGTCCACCGTCTTTCTGTGAATACCAAGAATACGGCTCACTTTGGCACACAACTTATCAAAATCCAATTCACCCGCTCCTACGGATTTAGCTACATACTTTACATTTTTGTCCTTGTCAAAACCAAAGATTCTCTTTGCCACTACATACTGAAGTCCCATAATTTTTAATGTTTTAGAAAGTTAATATAATAATGTAATAAATAGGCCGAAGCCTTTTCCTCTCTTTCAAGAAGTGGAGATCCATCGTGAGGCCTCAACGATAAACTTTCATTCTCTTGAATTCGATGTTGCAAAGTTAGGGTGTGAATGACGGGAATACAAGGAAATGACATCTACAACCAATTTCGTTAAAACTCTAAAAAACAACAAATTAAAAACAACCCTTCTCTACAAGTGAAGAAAGAAAGGCAGGAAGAGAATGAGAAGGAATGGGTACAATCTCTACAGCCAATGAAAATAAATCGCTGATTATCAAGACAAGGTTCTAGAGAGGTCTCTACAATATGGCATTTGAACGGTTAAGACCTCAATTTCAAGAGTGGCTCAAGTTTCACAAGTTATTACCGTATCCAAAAATACAGACAAACCAGTCATCCTTCCAAAGCCCCTTCTACTCGTTTACTAAAATCTCCCGGACATTTTACTAAATCTCCGGCAACGATTTACTAAATCTTCCTCCAAGATTTAGTAAATCGCTTCTGCCCCATCACGAACTATCCGGAACCAAGATTGGCAATCACTCATATCAAATATCAAAATTATATACATCCCACCAATAACTACTTCCCCCAGTACAGAATCGCTTTATGAAATTTCGGACTATGATTTACTGAAATTCCTTTGTCTTCACTACCTTTGCAGCCAAAACCAACCCCAGAAAACCTATGACTAGATTACTGATAGCTATATTCCTTGGCGGCGGTACCGGTAGCGTACTGCGCTACTGCGTGCAGATGATGCTCCACGAGCGCATAGTCCCCTACTCTTTCCCATGGGCTACATTCACAGTCAATATCCTCGGAAGTTTCCTCATCGGGCTATTCTATACCTTATCCGCCCGTTTCAACCTTTCTACTGAGGTACGGCTGTTGCTGACTACCGGTCTGTGCGGAGGATTCACCACCTTCTCCACTTTCAGCAATGACGGACTGATTCTGATAAAGCAAGAATTCTACGGAATGTTTGCCTTATATACCTTATTAAGTATCACATTAGGAGTCCTGGCAGCCTTCGCCGGCGGCGCCTTCGGACGCTGTATATAACCCAAACACCCCTATGAAACCCAGCAAGCCTTTTGTCATGCCTCCCGTACGCATCATCCCTCCTACCTTAGAGGGACAAAGTGAAAGTTCCAAATCATTGGAAGAATGGCTGAATACGGAAGAAACTGTCAGAGACCTTCACTTCGGTAAACGGACAGAGGAACACATGGAGTATTCCTACAAAAGCATCACCAACTGTACTTTCAGTCATATCCAATTCAGCGCCTGCAAACTGAAATCCTGCCATTTCACTGATGTACGTTTTGAACATTGCGACCTTTCCAACATCTCATTTGCCGAAAGTTCTCTGTTCAGAGTGGAATTCATATCCTGCAAACTGGTGGGAACCAATCTGCCGGAAACAATATTGAACCATCTGACAATGAAGGACTGCAATGCCAGATACCTCAATCTTTCCATGAGTAAAATCAATCAAGCCCGCTTCACCTCTTGTGACTTGCGCAACAGCGACGTCAACAACTGCAAACTTGCCTCCATCGCCTTTGAAAACTGTGAGCTGGTAGAATCCGAGTTTTCACACACCCCTCTAAGAGGAATCGACTTGAGCGACTCGCACATAGGAGGTATACGCCTCAACCTGCCCGACATACGGGGAGCCATCGTCAATACTTCCCAAGCCATGGAGTTGACTGCTCTTTTAGGCATTACAATAAAGGATTAAAAACGAAAAACAATTCCTTGTTTTCATTTGTTAGTAAGATAGTTTATAATTAAAATTGACTGAATATGAAAATAGAGAAGATTATCGGACGTGAAATCCTCGATTCAAGAGGTAACCCAACTGTAGAAGTAGACGTAACCTTGGAATCCGGCTTCATAGGCCGTGCATCTGTCCCGTCAGGAGCATCCACGGGAGAACACGAAGCATTGGAACTGCGTGACGGTGACAAAAAACGTTACGGAGGCAAAGGTGTCCTGAAAGCCGTGGACAATATCAATAATATCATTGCTCCCAAGCTCATCGGTATGTCCGCCCTCAACCAGATGGGTATCGACCATGCCATGCTTGCACTGGACGGAACCAAAACGAAAGCCAATCTGGGTGCCAATGCCATCCTCGGCGTATCTCTTGCTGTAGCCAAGGCTGCCGCCGCTTACCTTGACATCCCACTCTACCGATATATCGGTGGTACAAATACCTATGTGATGCCTGTACCGATGATGAACATCATCAACGGCGGTTCGCATAGTGACGCTCCCATTGCTTTCCAGGAATTCATGATACGCCCCGTAGGTGCCACTTCCTTCCGCGAAGGTTTGCGTATGGGTGCCGAAGTGTTCCACGCACTGAAGAAAGTCCTGAAAGACCGTGGCCTCAGCACAGCAGTAGGCGATGAAGGAGGTTTTGCTCCTAATCTGGAGGGTACAGAAGATGCCTTGAACTCCATCATTGCCGCCATCAAGGCTGCCGGATACGAACCGGGCAAAGATGTAATGATTGCCATGGACTGCGCTTCTTCCGAGTTCTACCATGATGGCATCTACGATTATACCAAATTCGAAGGTGAAAAAGGCAAGAAACGTACTGCCGACGAACAGATTGACTATCTGGAAGAGTTAATCAACAAGTATCCCATCGACTCTATCGAAGACGGCATGAGCGAGAACGACTGGGACGGCTGGAAAAAACTGACCGACCGTATCGGCAACCGTTGCCAGTTGGTAGGAGACGATTTGTTCGTCACCAATGTAGACTTCCTTGCAATGGGCATCGAAAAAGGCTGTGCCAACTCCATATTGATTAAAGTAAACCAGATAGGTTCGCTGACCGAAACACTGAATGCCATCGAAATGGCACACCGCCACGGATATACTACCGTAACTTCCCATCGTTCCGGTGAAACGGAAGATGCGACTATCGCAGACATAGCCGTAGCTACCAACAGCGGACAAATCAAGACCGGTTCGCTGAGCCGCTCAGACCGTATGGCAAAGTACAACCAACTGCTTCGCATCGAAGAAGAACTGGGAAGCAATGCGGTGTATGGATATAAGAAAGTTATAAGTAATAAGTGATGAGTTATTTGCCGGAAGGCGGGGCTTATAAAGAAGAAAGCAGAAGGGGCGAACCGTCACGGTCCGCCCCTTCTCTTTTTAACCTTAAATCAACAATCAATCTACTACCTTAAAGAAAACTTCTTCTCCACTTTGGCTATCCGGTGCCACCCAAAGAGCAAAGTCTCCGGCTTCCACCGTCTTCACCATATCTATATTCCAGAAAGCAAGTTCACTTATCGGAAGTTCAAACGATACATTTTTCTTCTCACCCGGCTTCAATGTGACGCGAGCAAAGCGTTTCAGCTCTTTCACCGGACGGGTCACCGAAGCAAACTTGTCCTGCACGTAAAGCTGGGCTACCTCGGTACCTTCATACTTTCCGGTATTCTCAAGATCGAAAGTCACAGTCAGCACATCTTCCTTCTTCAGATTGGCAGACGAGAGTTTCACATTATCATATTTGAACGTCGTATACGACAGACCGTAGCCAAACGGATACAGCGGATCGAAACCTGCATCCATATAGAAAGAAGTACATCCCAACGAAGTCTGCCCCGCTTCTAACGGAATGTCATTCAGCAAAACCTCATTCCGCGTAGCCGGACGTCCGGAACTGTTATGAGCATAATAAACCGGTATCTGTCCTACCATCTTCGGGAAAGTCACCGGAGTCTTGCCACTTGGCACAGCCTTACCCCACAGCAAGTCGGCCAATGCCGGTCCTCCCATGGTTCCGGGATGGAACGAATAAAGTACAGCTGACGAGAGTTCGACTTCCTTTCCTATGGTCAACGGACGCCCTGCCATTACGACAGTAACCACCGGTTTTCCTGTTTTCGCCAAAGCGGCAATCAGTTCGCTTTGCGCACCTTGCAGGTTCAGGTCGGCCAGGCAATGCGCCTCTCCTGAAAGAATAGCCTCTTCGCCTACAAACGCCAAAATAACATCAGCACGTGCAGCGGCAGCAGCGGCTTTGGCAACACCTGCCATATTCTTGTCACGGCTATAAGTCAGACCCGGCTCGTATATCACCTGCACTTTGTCCCCCACCAGTTCCTTGATAGCCTTCAACGGTGTCACGGTTTTTGTCTTGTCACCATCAAATATCCAGGTACCCAATTGGTCATAAGGTGCATTTGCCATCGGACCTACCACAGCAACCGTCTTTACCGAAGATTGCAAAGGCAATGTCTCCTTTTCGTTCTTCAACAAGATGGCCGATTCCACAGCAGCTTGCTTGGCAGCCTCCAGATGAGAAGGAGCATAAAGTTCCTCTATCCGTTTCTCATCCACATAAGGATTATCAAACAGTCCCAACCGGAATTTGATACGCAGAATATTCCGCACGGCATCGTCTATAGCAGACTTCTTGACCTTACCTTCTTTTATCAATTCCGGCAATTCCTTGACAAACGTATAGCTGACCATCTCCATATCCACACCAGCATTCACCGCCTTCATTGCTGCCTCTTTAGAATCGGCAGCAAAGCCATGTGCCATCATTTCGGCTACCGAAGCCCAGTCTGACACTACTATTCCATCAAATCCCCATTCACCACGAAGCACATCTTTCAAAATAAAAGTGTTTCCGGTAGACGGTGCTCCGTCATTGTCATTAAACGAAGTCATGAAAGTGGCTGCCCCTGCCTTGGCCACAGCTTCAAAAGGAGGAAGGTATACATCCCTCAAACGACGCTCCGGAATGAAAGTGGAATTATAATCACGCCCGCCCTCGGCAGCACCATAACCTACAAAATGTTTAGGACATGCGGCTATGGAAGTCGGACTGTTCAGCGAATCTCCCTGGAAACCTTCAACCATAGCAACACCCATCACTGAAGTCAAATAAGTATCTTCGCCACATCCTTCGGCCATACGCCCCCAACGGGGATCGCGAGCCACATCTATCATCGGCGCAAATGTCCAGCGGATACCCACGGCAGAAGCCTCCACAGCCGCTACCCGTGCACCATCCTTAGCCACCTGCGGGTTGAAAGATGCCGCTTGTCCCAAGGGAATAGGGAATATGGTCTTGAAACCATGGATTACATCACGCGCCATCAGCAAGGGGATGCCCAAGCGGGACTCCTCCATTGCCACACGCTGCAAGGCATTGACACGCACCGGATCTACTTCATTCAGGATAGACCCGACTTCACCTTTCTTTATCAATCCGCTCATATCCTCTATGTTGCCATAAGAAGAAATCTGGTTCATCTGCCCTATCTTTTCCTCCAATGTCATACTGGACAACAGCGTTTCTATTTTCTGCTCGATGACTGCATCACCTTTTGTATCCTGTACTTGAGTACAAGATATAAAAGGAAACAGCAACAAACAAGCAGAGAGCATTTTCATTGTTTTCATCTTTAATCTATTACTTGAAATGGAATATTTGCTGTTGAGACAAAGCCCGTATTATCAAGTACATATACGTACAAACGATATTCTCCGGGAACTTTAATTGCAGTCTCATACACATTTTTATCTGACATAACCACCTCACCGACTCTTTCCGGACGCGGTTCATAAGAACCTCCAAAGCCCAGCACTGTAGCTTCTTTAAGCACTTCCCAAACATAAGTCAGAGAATCATTTTCCTTGTCTATGGCCGCAACCTCTGCTTTCAATGAAGCACCTGCCTTGATGCGGACATTATCAATAGCACTCTTCCCATTGACAGTCATCATACCCAGAATTACCGGAGCCGTTTCATCCAGTTCCTTACCAGTCCACACTCTTTGCATAGCCTCTACCATAGGAGTCTTTTCTCCTTTCAGAGGCAGCATATCCACCGTGTCTTCTACAAACATACTGAACCAGGTAGGCGTACGTTCTTCTTTTTGTCCCCACAAGAATACAAAAGAGCCCAAGCAACGGGGATTGGCAGAAATATATTGCGTATAACGCTCTTCGTACACCTGCCGTTTTTCTTCACTGGTCTGCTCTATGGGTGCTTTCCACTCGGTAGAAGCTGTTTCCCACCAACCGGTCGGTCCCCACTCGGTAATCATAAATGCACCCTTGTAGTCCGACTTGTCAACAACCATCTGCACCTCTCCCATCGGACCATATACATTGATACCCACATAATCGAGAGATGGAGCATACTTTGCCACAGAGTCCAATGCCGACGGATTGTAGGAAATCACTGTCGAAACCAGATGACGCTTGTCTATCGACTTAATCAGCTGTGCCAGTTCTTCCACAAAATTCCATGCGGCAGCTATATTGGCATTTCCCAACTCAATTTCATTGCCAATACCCCAAGCCAGCAAACTCGTATCATTCTTGAACGTTTCTGCCAACAAGCGGACTTCTTCGCGCATCTTGTTCTTATATTCATCATCGTAATAGCGTATAGAGTCTTTGGTCATGCCTATTCCCTGCATTACGTACATGTTGTGCTCCGAAGCCAATGCCAGGCTCTTCTTTATCTCCTCCACATTGCCTCCCCACGTTCTAAAGGCATTGGCACCACTCTGGGCGGCAATGTCCAACCGATATGTGCCGCCTACGCCTTTAATATAAGTTTCTCTTCCGTCAATGGAAAGTTTATAACCGTCTGTCGCCTTCTCTATCACAATACCGTCTAAAGAAGAAGGAGAACAGGCAGACAACAAAACCAAACAGATAAAAATAAATATTTTTTCTTTTTTCATTATCAATTGTCCTAAAGCATAAGGTATTTATGTTATAAATAAAAAACATTCAGCCTTCATATTTAAATTTTATTTAAATATGAAGGCTCTATTTTTTCTGAAACACGCGTACATAGTCCACCTTCATCGTTACAGGAAGAGCAGACTCATCCACACCGTTCATTCCACCCCAATCACCGCCCCAAGCCAGATTCAGAATGGGATAGAAAGCATAATGGAAAGGCCATTGATTATGACCAGCTCCCAATTGTTGCTTGGTAACAGCCAACTGTACCTTGCCATCCACGTATGTAGTGATGGCATCTTCTGTCCACTCTAAAGCATAGAGATGAAATTCTCCTTCTGCCTGTTCTATAGTCATGGCATGTGTTTTCTGCGTACCTATAGTATGATTATAATCTTGCGTATGGATAGACGAAGAGACTTCGTTGGGCATGACTCCCACTTCCTCCATAATGTCTATTTCACCACACATGGGCCATGGATTAGTATTCCAGTCATTATCAACTGGCATCATCCAAAAAGCCGGCCACGTCCCCTTGCCTTCAGGCAACATGATACGTGCTTCAAAATAGCCATATTCCCAACCAGTATTCACTTTAGCATACACACGACCAGAGTAAATTTTACCATCGGAGCCTTTGAAACAATTAATATTCAACTTACCGTCCACAAGTTCTGTCACACGCTTTCCGTCAGCAGAACCATTGACGTAATTTTGAAGTTCATTATTTACCCACCCTGCTCCTTGAACCTCGTGTGTCCAATCATTGCCAAGAGATGTACCCTCATTAAATTCATCATGCCAAACCAACCGATACCCCTCAGGAGTATTGATATCCAGATCTTCAGCCGATTCTTGAATAACTGTTACCGTTACTTTCTCTGCACCAGCCACAACCTCAACTGTACCCGTACGGGAAATCTTTGCATCATTAGCTAAAGTGGTCACAACAATTTCCCCACTATTTTTTTCTGCGCTAATCCAACTATCATTGGATTTCACATTCCATTCGCCAGAAGCAATAACAGATAAGACAAAAGATTCTCCTATAGAATTAGAATACAACTCAGTCTGTGACACTGATAAAGGAGCCGCTTGCGTAAGAGGAATAGATACACGAGTAGCACCAGATTTAACTACCACCGTACCAGTACGAGAAGTAGTACCCGTATGAGCACTGACTATAACTGTCGCTGTGCCTTGGCTAGAAGAAGAACCCATTACATTTACTTTGACCCATGAACTGCAATCATCAGAGGCAAAAGCTGTCCACTCTTTACCAGAACAAACCACATTCACCACATATTGGCTAGCTTGTGCAACAGCCTCTATCTTTTCAGGAGAACATTTAATGGTAACATCCTCGGATTGCGGTTCCTTGTCATCGCTACTGCCACAAGCAATCAACGAAAACAAAAGAATAGATAATAGACAATAGTATTTCATATATATATATTTTACAACATAAGTAGAGAAAAAAGGGAAAAGATGAAACTCCAGCAATTGCCAAGATAACACACATCCTTCCCCCTTTTTATTATTCACTGCTTTTAGCAGACCAATATTCTATCTAATACTAGTCATCAATCTCTATGAGTCTGGAAAATAATATCTTTAATAGTCACTTTTGTGTCAGCAGGATTTCCACCAAAATCCAAGACTAAAGATATAGCATGCATATCTTTAGGCGCCTTTTTATTTGCAACCCAAAATTTATTATCTTCATTACCCAACAAGTCCGTCTGTTCTGCAAAGAAGAAGTTATCATCATGTTTGACATCAGGTTCATCAGTCTGAACCAGTTTTACTGTTACCCCCTTCAAATCAGTACTAGGATTTAGAGTGACACAGAAATCATAGGCAGTTTCTGTATCGGCTGACAAATCTGTAACAAACGAGAACTGGTTCTGCCATTGTGCTTCAGTAGCATCAGGGAAAGTGAGTGTATAAGCATTTCCATCCACCACTAAATCTGGATTAGGTCTAGCACTCCAATCCGGGTTTGCATAGAAGAAAGTATTGGTAAAGGTTGCCTCGTTCCAAAGATTGTCTTCACTATCCACCTTCACCCAAGAAGGTTCAGGCTCTTGTACTTCAGGAATTTCCGTACCGTCATCATTAGCATGGTCTTTCAAGACAAAGCTTTCCAAAGTAATATCCGTATTAGCTTCATTACCACCAAAATCAAGTGCAAACTTCAAGTCGGTAATATTCACACCGGGTACGTTACTGAACCATATACACTTAGGTTCATTAGCATCTAAAGCCACACGCTGCATATTGATAAACGTATTGTCATCACCTTTCTGCTGTACTTTAACCGTCACGCCCGGATGTTTGGTAGTAGAAGTGATTATCACCGAAAAATCATAGGTTTTATCCACTGACAAAGCAACTACCTTATCCAATTCCACATGCATCTGAGCTTGCCACTGATCGGTAGTAGCTTCCGGTAAGGAAACAACAAATGCACCATTCTGATAAGTATATTTTGGATCTGCAATCTGCCCCCATCCTGGAGCATAGTAGAAAGATGCCACATTGAAAGTTACTCCCTTAAACATGTTAAATTCACTATCTTCCACAAAACCACCAAAACCGTTCATAATAGTCTTCTCTATTTCAAAGGTTTTGGTTATCGAACCATCACTAATGCCATTTGCGTTCTTTACTTTACATTCTACTGTATATGAACCTTTTTTACGATAATATTTGGAAAAGCCATATGAGGCTTGATAAGCGCCGTCAATTATCCAAATTGGAGACACTCCAGGAGCAGAAGTAAATTCAAAGTTTGCATAATTGGTTGTCTGATCTACAGTAACTTTAAAGTTATCAGTATAATCCGATGCTTGTGGGATATTGCCATTGGCTCCCGTAAAATCTTCAGGCGAACATGAAGTCATTGCAAAACCAGCAACCAACACGCCTGCCATATATTTAAATATATTTTTCATATCAATTATTTGTTAATGGAGTTATGGTAAACTATTTATAAGCATTTTGAACCAAAGCCGGATCGGAATCCAACTCTCCCTGTGCAATAGGAATATATTTCTTCTTTGCAGTCCAAGAATTAGTACGGTAACCATATTGATCGGGGATCAGTGCAGTAGTAGCCTTATTGCTGGCTGATGCTCCACTGATTCCTTCAGCACGTACCAAATCAAAATAACGCTTGCCTTCACCTACAAATTCCAAACGACGTTCTGTAAGTACATCGTCAACCGTAACGTTTGCAAGTCCAGCCAAACCGGCACGGGTGCGAACTTCGTTCAACCATGTCTTAGCCTCACCTGTACCACTTCCACCTGTACGAAGAGAAAGTTCTGCAGCATTTAGTAATGTCTCAGCATAACGATAATAACGATAATTGTTATTATAGTTCAAATTCTGGTCACCAGAAGACTGCTTGAAGTTCTTATCATACGGACGATATTTTTGTAACCAAATATGAGTATCTTGATAACGTTTCGTATATTCTACATCTTCGGCAATCACCCAGCAAGTTGCATCACGACGTTTGTCTTGTTCACTAAACATTTGATAAGTTTCAAGACGCATGGGCATAAATCCCCAGCCATCATTACCCTTTGACCAACCATCATCACCTGGGAAAGAGTTAGGAGAAATCAGAGTAGGAAGCACTGTACCACCAACAGCTAACGGACTTCCCCAGCCACGTTCGTTATTAGTTTGCTCATAATTAATTTCCCAGATAGATTCGTCACACCATTCACCTTCCGTTTCCCAGATGTTGGCAAAACTAGGATTCAATCTAAAGCTAGGACTATCAATAAGCTCCTTCATATAACCTAAAGCTTTTGAGAAACGACTTTCATCATTCTGATACATTACCATTTCAGCATATACCATATAAGCCATAGCTTGAGTGACACGTCCCAACTGACCTTCGTCGTCAACTTCTTTACCTTCTTTGATTGTTTTATAATATTTCAAAGGTAACACCTTAGAGTCAATTACAGCTTCAAGTTCTGCGATCAACTCAGCATAAACCTGATCGGCAGTATATTGCGGAGCCGTATAAGGAGGTTCGGAAAGATTCTCCAAATAGAAAGGTACATTACCAAAATAATGCCACAACATATTATAATAGAAAACACGTAGTAAACGGGCTTGCATCTCATAGAGTTTACGATTGGCCTCAGTAACATCAGTACCCCAATCAAGATATTTCAGTAAGTCATTACAACGTTTGATGCCAGAATAATCCACAGTCCAAAGAGAGCCAAGTGTATTATTTTCATTAGCTTCATAATTAAATAACATATGCCAATTCTGCATATCGGTCTTGGTTGCACCACCTACCCAAAAATTATCGCCCATAATTTCACCGTCAATATTCAAGGCATTGTACTGTCCCAATCCCCAATCTGGCCAATGGAGAGGGTCATAGGCGGCAATCAGAGCTTCCTGAATATGCTCATCCGTAGTATAATAATCTTCCAATGGTTCACCTGTCGGATTTTCCACCTCAAGAAAACTGTCACTGCAACCGGTAGTCAACACTGTAGCGGCAGCAAGTAAGCCTATTGCTAATATTTTATTTGTTTTCATATAGTTCTTATTTTTAGATTAGAAAGAAACATTTACACCTACTGTATATGTGCGAGCCTGCGGATAAATACCACGGTCAACACCAAGAGAAGTTGCACCTGAAGAAATTTCAGGATCAAATCCCCAATATTTGGTCCAAGTCACAAGATTTTCAGCTTGCACATACACACGCAGACGTTCAATAGTAAGTTTGCGAGTAAGAGTCTTAGGCAATGTATATCCCAAAGTAATATTCTTAAGACGAAGATATGAACCATCACAAACATAAAGATCAGATACCATCCAGTTCGTTGCATTACCGACAGCCAGACGAGGATACTTATTAGAAGTACCTTCACCAGTCCAACGTCCCAACATCCAAGAAGGATAGTTACCAGAAGCAACATCTGTACGATAAGTGCCATCAAACACATCAGCACCAGCTACACCTTGGAAGAAAATATTAAAATCAAAGCCTTTCCAATCAGCATTAAGATTCAAACCATAAGTCCAATCCGGAGTACCATTACCAATGTTAGTACGGTCATCTGCCGAGATGCTACCATCACCATTTACATCCACAAAACGTGTATCACCAGGAACCGCATCCGGCATAATCATTTTACCATCTTTATTGACATAAGCACGAACTTCATCCATATTCTGGAAAACACCGTCAGTCTTGTAACCATAGAAATAGGGGAAAGGTTGTCCGTTAGAACCGCGTGTACCACCACCAGAGAATCCTTGAATACCATCTAAATCCATATAGCCAGTATCATTTCCCAAGTTCTTCAATTCATTTTTAAGATAAGTAGCATTTCCCTTTACTGCAAATTTAGCATCAGCAATATTCCATTTATAGCCAAGTTCAAACTCAAAACCACTATTTTCCATATCACCTACGTTACCAAGAGGTTTAGTTTCACCTACATAACTCGGGATAGGCATCGTAATAATCATGCCATTGGTTTTCTTTATGTAATAGTCAGCACTGAATGTTAAAGCATTATTAAAGAATCCCAAATCAATACCTAAGTCAGTTTGCTCACTCTCTTCCCATTTCAAATCAGGATTTGCCAAACGTTGTGCTTTAGAACCGTTCCATTTGATGGCATCTTTACCCAAAAGGACATTGTTACCCATGGCCGTCAATGAAGTATAACCAAATTCGGCTATGTTATCATTACCATTCTTACCCCAACTGGCACGAACCTTTAAGTTAGACAACCATTCTCGCGTATCAGCCATAAACTCTTCATTTGTCACATTCCATCCCACAGATACTGAAGGGAACGTACCATATTTATTATTAATACCAAAACGACTTGAACCATCACGACGGATTGTAGCCTGAATCATATAGCGTTCATTATAGTTATAACTCAAACGAGCAAACATAGACGACATTCTATGTTCTGTATAAGGACCTCCATAAACGCCATACTGAACTGTAGCACCAGTAATATTACCATCTGCATCCTTTGTATATTCAACATTCCCTGTAGCATAATCAATAGAAGGTTTATTAGGATTCACCAGATTCCAACGGTTACCACCAAGTTGATCTCCCTTATATTTAAGAGCAGACTGTCCTAATACAACACCAAATGTATGTTTGCCGATAGTTTTGTCATAAGTTAATGTGTTTTCAATCTGCCATGTCACATTCTGTGCCTTGAATGAAGATGCATTAGTATGTGTTGCCTTATTATTAGCTGAGAGATAATACTTGCTCTTAGTAGCCCCTTCATTACCCCAAAATCCCATATCAGCACTATAATTGAAGTGATACTTCAAATTATCCCACAATTGAAGATCAATAGAAAACTTTGGAACAAACTTATGCGACCAATTCTTTGTAGGAGTCAATGTCATCATAGCCAGCGGATTATTCATTTCCTGATAAGCTCCTCCATAGCCAGGTACTGTATAAGGATCACCATTTGCATCACGAGGCAAATCAAAATCTTTATAAGTTTCAATCATCTTTTCAGCTGCATCACCAGTCAATGTAGGGGTCAAAATAGGAGACAGATAAAGAGCCGATCCCAAAATTGAACCGAATTCAGAGTTAGTACCAACACCTGTTGAATGCGTACGCATATAAGCCAAATTTACACCTAAATCCAATTTATTAAGGAAACCGCGTTCTTTAGATGCATCAATTAGATTATATTGAGTATTGGAACGAATAGTCAAACGGTCATAATTAGAATGTCCGTGATTACCACCAACAATACCATCTTGTGAATAATACCCCAAAGACAAATAATAATTTACTTTTTCCGATGCACCACTAACTGTCACATCATGATTCACTACCGGAGCATTGTCATAGAAAACAAGATCTTGCCAATCAGTGCCAAATCCTTTGATAGAATTTCCATTAGCATCAATCAAATTATAAGGATCTGCATAAATTGGAGCCTGACCACCATTCACATTGGCTTCATTCTGAAGGATAGCATAGTCTGTCGCACTAGTCACATCACGTCTCTTCCATGCACTCTGCCAGCCATAAGAAAAATTGTAATTAATTTGTGCCTTACCCATCTTACCTTTTTTGGTAGTTACTAGAATAACGCCATTAGCAGCACGCGCACCATAGATAGCACCAGAAGCAGCATCTTTCAACACTTCGATAGACTCGATATCATTAGGATTTACAAAATCAAGACCACCCCCAATAGGCATACCGTCTACAATGTAGAGCGGATCACTATTGTTGATAGTACCAATACCACGTACACGTACACGAGGAGAATCACCCGGCTGACCAGAAGCTGAAGTTACATCCACACCTGCAGCCAAACCTTTCAATGCATTATCCATACGCACCGGAGATTTGTTTTCCAAATCCTCACTACTAACTTTGGCAATAGATGCTGTTACCACACTTTTTTTCTGAACACCATACCCCACCACTACTACTTCGTCCAGCGTTTCTGAATCTTCCTGAAGAACTATTTTCAAGGAATTTTTTCCATTTACCGCTACTTCTTGTGACTTAAAACCAATATAGGTAATAGAAAGTGTTGCGTCGGCAGGAACCGACAATGTAAAATTACCGTCCAAATCAGTAATTCCACCATTGGTAGTTCCTTTAACTACCACATTTACTCCAGGCAACGGTTCATTATCCGAACCGCTTACCACTGTACCTTTTACCTGTATATTTTGGGCATATACAGAAGCCAAGGTAAAGCTTAACAGAAATAAAACTGATAATAACTTTTTCATAAGTTTTACTAAATTAAGATTAACGTTTCTCGGTTTTGTTCTCAATCGAACAGTGCAAACATAGAGTAAAATGCAATAAAACAAATAAGAAACAATCATTCTTAAATACGTCAAATCTGAAATTCAAATACGTTATCAATACGTCATCAGCAAATAACTTACTAATAATCAATAATTAATATATACTTTTAAGTATTACGTCACAACATGTTATAGAACACAAAAGGGAGGAATATTAAATTCCTCCCTTCCATGCACTTCCTTCTTTTAAAGGAAGTTAATATCTAAAGACTACAGTTTATTGCTTAAATAATCCGTCAAACTATCCTCTCTCTCTAAAGCGAACTTCTTACGAAGACGATAACGGATTGTTTCAACTCCACGAACCGAAATGTTCAATAGAGGCGCTATTTCTTTCGTGGAAAGATTCATCTTTAGATAAGCGCACATCATGCGTTCGTTGTGGGAAAGTTCAGGATGCTTGGCATGAAGACGTTTCATAAAATTGTTATGTATCAAATCGAACTGGTCTTCAATACGCTTCAAAACCTCATCACTCTGTATATTACCGTCTATTTTATTATTAATAAGTATGAGTTGCTGTTTTCCTTCCCGAGCCCCCTCACCCTTCAGCAAGGCGGATACTTTAAGTATCTCTGACTTGATTTCAGTCAGCATTTCATTCTTACGGACAAAGTTTATCATCAGATTGGCCATTTCCTGACTCTTATGTTGCAAATCGTATTCCAATTTTTCTTTCTCCAGCTGCATAATCTGCTTTTCCTGACGGGCTTTCTCCTCTTCGTACTCCCTTTCCATATCGTGCAACTCTTTATCTTTCTCGATTACCGCCTGCTGTTTCTTCCGTTTCACACGGACATCATCCCAACGATAGACATACCATAAGGCAAGCAAAGCCAAGATGATATAACAAACGTATGCAGCAGCACTACGATACCACGGTGGAAGTATACGGAAGGCGATTGTATCCGATGATGTCGTACCGTCAGGAAAGACCGCTTTAACTTCAAACGTATATTCCCCTTCCGACAAGCTGCTATACTCCTTGGTGCGTACCGTTGTGAAATCGGACCAGCCTCCCTTATTCAAACGATATTGAAAACGAATATCATCCCCTACCGAAAAAAAAGAAAGGGCATAGTCAAAACGAACGGAATTCATGGAATAAGCTATCACCGGAACCGGCTTCTCTCCTAAAAAGTTTGCGGTATATACCAATGAATCCTTGGGATAAGACAGATACATGTTCCTTATATATAAGGAGTGGCTACGATCCTGACGCTCTCTTACGGCCGGGATGCTGAATAAAGCGAAACCTCCTTCATTAGGAACCACCATCAGCGAATCTGAAAGAGGAATAATCGTTTCAAAACCGGGTACCAGTTCAATCAGCGATTGCTGGATGGGATTAATGCTTGTATTCGCCCCCCGCTTATAGGTACCCAGATTGGCAATACAGATTTCGTGAGGGCTCAAACTTATCAACTTATCGTGATACTCCAAGATACGCGAATAGGCCGTGGTGCCATTCAAAAGGTTGTTCATATCCGGACAAGGCTCCATGACATCTTTATGAGGATTATGCTTATAGATTCCCCGGGGAGTGGCAAAATACACCCGGTCTTCTATCTTCGCTATATACATATCACGCCCTACCGGGAAACCATCCTTCGCGCTATATTCCTTTATACGTACGGCTTTTGTCAAATCATTATCCAAATCCACACGGGTAACGTGGTCTGTATTATACACCCAAATCACCTTATCGCTTTCCTGCTCAAAAAGACGGCAAGAATCGTTCACACCCTCAATCTTGCCAACCACCTGCCATTCTCCATTCTTTTTCCCAACCAAATAAATACCGTTATATACCCCGACATACATAAGGTCCGTACGTCCTGCCACAAGTTGGCAACACCAGGCGCCGGCAATATCCGTCACACGTTTTACGGAAGTACCATTGATAAGGAAAATACCACGGTCGTGCAGACAGAAGAGTTCATCACCTATACGGCAAAGGTTCCAGACCTGTCCGCTGGATTGGGGCATCGGACGGATATCCGGCAAATCGCCGTTCATCTGTACCGGATACGAGGTGTAATACAAACCCCGATTGGTACCTAAATAAAGATAACCGCCTTCTACCGCCGCCGTATATCCCGTGCCGTAGGAATAAGGATAGGAATAGAGATTCGTAAAAGGAGAACTCAGACAGACGTAGTCAATGCCGCTATCCAGACCGGCCCAGAGGTTTCCGGTCGTATCGAAGGAGACAGAAAGCACCGTATTGTTACGCAAGCCGTTGTTCTCATTGAAATATTTCAGTTGCATGGTGCTGCAATCCACCAGTACCAATCCTTTATGAATGGTTCCCAAGGCAATCTTATCATCCTTTTTGGCTACGCAAAAGACTTCATTCTCACGCATAAACTCTTCGGCACCGGTGACAAACGGTTCCATCGTACGCCCGTCACAATAGTAAAGTCCGTTGTATGCAGTCACCACCAGAACACCTTTCTTATAAGGTATAATGCCACGAATACGCTTGGAAGCCAACGCATCGGCACCCTGAAGAGGGAAAAAAGTGTTTCCAACCAAAAGCCATACGCCTCTGTCCGTACCGATGTAAAGAATACCATTGACCATATTGGAACAGTCTATCTTGGCATTCATTTCAATGGCGGTATATTTGCCGTTCAGGTACTTCACCACGCACCCGTCCCCTTGGAAATACAAGATATTGTCTGTCTCATGGATGCCCCACACATTTCCAAGAAAACGAACGGAACTCTCCAAAGTATCGGACATGCAATGATAGGCCAAAGAACCGTCCGTATCCGGTTCATAATAGCCGAATTCATTGATGCCCCCCACATAAATTCTTTTTTGGGTGGCAGAAGCCAGAACGGAACGCACATCGGAAGCATTGTTCAATGGAAACACATTCCAGACATTGCCATCAAATTGCACCATACCGTTCTTGTTGGCGAAATATACCCGCTTGTCATCATAGGGTGCTATCTGCCAAGTCTGGGTCCCCTTACCATAAACACTTTTATCAAAATTGACGATAAAGCTATTCCAGCCGGCAATTGCTTCGACCAAAGGGGGAAAAAGAAAAAGGCAGAAAAAAAGGTAGAATGACAATATGTGTTTGTTCATGCGTATAATGACTATATAGTTAGTTGCACAAAAATAATGCTTATTTTCAAGGTAGCACACAATAGCCTATCTGTTTTTTTGTCCCCGATTATTATTTTCTTCTCAAATGGCAATCTTTTGCATAACTATACTTTAGATTCCGGTATACTAAGAAGTATTCGTCCGACGGCTGTTGAATTATCGTCCGACAGCTGTCGGACGATAATTCAACAGCCGTCGGACGATAAGGTTACATATGTCGGACGAATACTTTCTAGTAAAAGGAATATTTGTCCATCGTAATGCCGGAAAGAATCCGTACCTCCCCTCCAAAGTGTCTATATAAGAAGGCCATGAAGAGGAATAGAACAGAGAATCTAAAAAAACAAATAAAAAAATCGCCACAAGCTATTGCAGATTTCAAAATAATGTCTACCTTTGCAACCGCAAAACAAAAACGGGTAAGTCCTATACGGCCAGCTCCCTTCGAATCCTCCAGGGCTTGATCGCAGCAAAGGTAGTTGGTTGTAGCGGCGCGATATAGCAAGCTTACCCACCCGCCTCTTTAGCTCAGTTGGCCAGAGCACGTGATTTGTAATCTCGGGGTCGTTGGTTCGAATCCGACAAGAGGCTCGAAAGAAAAGCAGATGATACGAAAGTGTTACCTGCTTTTTTCTTTTTGCCCCGCAAAGAATCCTCTAATTTATTTAAAATCTACACATCGGCTTGCCCTTGAATCCAACTATATTTGTACCTTTGCATATTATTTCTAAGAAAGATGGCAGAAAATAGAGGTTACATGCAACGATACGCAATGCTGTTCGGTACCTATATGGGAGGTTTCTGGATATTGAAGTTCATACTCTTTCCTGTGGGGCTGTCGGTTCCTTTTTTACTTTTCCTTTTCATGGGACTCACGCTATGCGTACCTTTTATGGGATATTATTATGCACGGATGTATCGTAATCAGGTATGCGGAGGCGGCATCAGCTTCCTGCATGCATGGGTATTCACCGTTTTCATGTATATGTTTGCCGCGCTGCTTGCCGCCGTGGCACACTACATCTACTTCAGATTCATAGACCACGGATATGTGATAAACACGTGCGAAACGATGGTAGACACGCTTGCCCAAAGCAACATGCCGGGAATGGATTCGTACATCGCCACCTATCAGGAAGCTCTGGAGACAGCCCGACTGCTCAGCCCTATCGACATTACGCTACAGATGATATCGTCCAATGTGTTTTGGGGTTCGATACTGGCTTTCCCCACCGCCTTGTTCGTGATGAGACGCAAGAAAGACGACGCTCCGGCAGAGTGACGGAACAGCAAAAAGAAATGTTATTTCAATTGTAAAATAGAAAAATCATACATCAATGGATATTTCAGTTGTCGTACCACTATATAATGAAGAAGAATCACTCCCCGAACTGTTCGCATGGATTGAGCGGGTGATGAATGCCAACGGTTTTTCATACGAAGTGATTTTCGTGAACGACGGAAGTACCGACCGTTCCTGGCAGGTAATCGAACAATTGCAGGCACAAGCTCCGGACAAGGTACGGGGCATTAAGTTCCGCCGCAACTACGGGAAGTCGCCGGCATTGTTCTGTGGTTTCGAACAAGCACAAGGCGACGTCGTGATAACCATGGACGCCGACCTGCAGGACAGCCCCGACGAAATACCCGAACTCTACCGCATGATTACCCAAGACGGCTATGACCTCGTATCGGGCTGGAAGCAGAAACGTTACGACCCGTTGTCGAAGACCCTCCCCACCAAATTGTTCAATGCCACCGCCCGCAAAGTATCGGGCATCAAAAACCTGCACGACTTTAATTGCGGACTGAAGGCGTATCGCAAAGAGGTGGTCAAGAATATAGAAGTATACGGCGAAATGCACCGCTACATCCCTTACCTGGCCAAGAACGCCGGCTTCAAGAAAATCGGCGAGAAAGTGGTGCACCATCAGGCACGCAAATACGGAAAGACCAAGTTCGGGCTGAACCGTTTTGTAAACGGGTATCTGGACTTGCTTTCCCTTTGGTTCCTTTCCCGGTTCGGCATCAAGCCCATGCACTTTTTCGGATTGCTGGGTTCGCTGATGTTCATCTTCGGCTTCATAGCCGTGGTCATAGTGGGTGTCAGCAAGTTGTACTACATGCACCATGGCATGCCCTACCGCCTTGTGACGGACTCTCCCTACTTCTACCTCTCGTTGACCTCCATGATTATCGGCACACAACTGTTCGTGGCAGGATTCCTCGGAGAGCTGATTTCACGTAATGCCCCGGAACGAAACAAATATCAAATAGAGAAAACCATTTAACGATGAAAAAATTAGTCAGACTTGTCATACTCGGAGCTATCCTTTGCCCGATAATAAGCATAGCTATCTCCTGCTCGGAGGAGGCAGATTGCTCCATGACGGCACGCCCCATGGTGAATTGCATTCTTTATAGAGTAGACCCCGAAACCCAATACGTGGAGAACGACACGCTCGACTCGCTCACCGTCACAGCATACGGCACCGACTCCATCATCATCAACAACCAGAAGAAGGTACACGACATCTCCCTGCCACTGCGCTATACGGAGGATTCCACCAAGCTGATATTCAAGTATAGCCGGACCAAGAGTGACACGATGGTGATACGCCACACCAACACCCCCTATTTCCTATCGATGGATTGCGGCTATCAGATGAAGCAGGCCATCACAGACGTAACGTGCACCCGCATCTCTCTGGACTCGATATACATCAAAGACAATGAAGCAGGCATCTATGGAAAGGAAAATCTTAAGTTATTCTATTAGTCTGGCACTCTGCCTGCTGATGTTCCTCCCCCTACGGGCGCAGAACGGGAATCCTACCGTCCCCCCCCAGGGAGCACCTCCCAAGAAGGAGAAGAAGGACGCGAAAGAAGAAGTGCACTATCCGTTATACAACGGCATGTCCGTCGGCTTGGACTTGTGGGGAATCGGAAGTTCCGTATTTGGAGGAGATTTCCTGAGTTCCGAAGTGGCCGTGGATGTAAACCTCAAGAACCGCTTCTTCCCTATTGCCGAACTGGGATATGGCTCCACGGACACCTGGAGTGACAAAGGCATACACTACAAAAGCAACGCCCCCTACTTCCGCATAGGAATGGACTATAACACGCTATACAAGAAGCAGCACGGACACATGCTACTCGTAGGCTTGCGTTACGGTGTAAGTAGCTTCAAGTACGATGTAGACGCCTTGGGACTGGACGACCCGATATACGGTGGCATCGTAGGCAATCCGAATCTGGACGACGAAATATGGGGAGGCAGCCTGCCCTATAACCATAAAGGAATGAAAGGCTCCATGCAATGGGCGGAATTTTGTGTCGGTATCCGGGCGCACGTCTGGAAGGCATTGTACATGGGCTGGTCACTACGCTTCAAGTTCAAATTGTCTGCCTCGGCCGATGAATACGGTGACCCGTGGTATGTGCCCGGTTTCGGGAAATATGGCTCCAACACGATGGGAGTAACCTATACGATAACTTATAAACTACCTCTTTAAGCGACTTATGACAGGGTTAGAGATTTGGCTAGTGGCCGTAGGACTTGCGATGGATTGTTTCGCCGTTTCTATAGCCAGCGGAATTATATTGAAACGCGCCCGGCTGCGCCCTATGCTGGTGATGGCCATCAGCTTCGGCTTTTTCCAGGCTTTGATGCCTCTGCTGGGATGGATAGGCGCCAGTTTTTTCAGCCACCTGATAGAAAGTATTGACCATTGGATTGCATTCGGTATCCTTGCCTTCCTGGGCGGACGCATGATAATGGAATCCTTCAAGGACGAAGATTGCAAGCACGAGTATGACCCTACCAGCCTGAAGGTGGTGCTCGCTCTGGCCGTGGCAACCAGCATCGATGCATTGGCGGTAGGTGTTTCGTTTGCATTCCTCGGTATCAAGCAATTCTCGGCTATTCTTTCCCCCATCGGCATTATCGGTTTTGTATCATTCGCCTTGTCGATGGTCGGTCTGATGTTCGGCATCCGTTTCGGATGTGGCATAGCCCGCAGACTGCGCGCCGAACTTTGGGGAGGGATTATCCTCGTCATCATCGGTACCAAGATATTGGTAGAGCATCTCTTCTTTTAATTAAAAAGTAAAAACTCAGATAGGATATGGAAAAGAAAGTACAACGGAATTTTTTATGGATTGCCCTACTGGTACTGGGAACCATCTGGATACTTGCCCGCCACAACCAAGTCACTCCTTATCAGACGGATAACGGACTGATATTCGGTACGGTATATAAAGTGACTTATCAATGTGACCAAAATCTGAAGGCGGAGATAGAAGCGGAACTCAAACGTTTCGACGGTTCCTTGTCCCCTTTCAATGACACGGCGACCATTACGCGCATCAACCGCAACGAGGACATTGTGCCCGACACATTCTTTACCAACGTCTTCCGACGTAGCATGGAAATCTCCCGGGAGACCGATGGTGCCTTCGATATCACCGTTGCCCCTCTTGCCAATGCCTGGGGATTTGGGTTCAAGAAGGGTAACTTCCCCGACTCTGCCATGATAGACAGCCTGCTGGAGATGACAGGATACGAAAAAGTAAAATTGTCCGATGAAGGGAAAGTGGTGAAAACAGACTCGCGTATAATGCTCTCGTGCAGCGCTGTGGCAAAAGGATATGCAGTAGATGTCATAGCCCAACTTCTGAAGAAAAAGGGTATCCGCAACTTTATGGTCGATATAGGCGGAGAAGTGGTTGTTCACGGGCAAAACCCTCAAAATGGACCTTGGCGCATCGGTTTGAACAAGCCGATAGACGACTCACTGGCAGTGAACCAGGAACTGCAAGCAGTGCTGCAAGTCACGGATTTAGGCATGGCTACATCGGGCAATTATCGCAACTACTACTATAAAGACGGAAAGAAATATGCGCATACCATCGACCCGCGTACCGGCTATCCGGTACAGCACAGCATCTTGTCAGCCACCGTCATCGCCAAAGATTGCATGAGTGCAGACGCCTATGCCACGGCATTCATGGTGATGGGGCTGGAAGAAGCAGAACGCGTGGCGGATGCACATCCGGATATCGACGCCTGTTTCATTTATACGGATGAAGAAGGAAAGCTTCAAACGTTCTTAACAAAAGGAATGGAGAAGTATATGAAATAATGTGCAAATGCGATTAACCCATCATTTATAAAATACAAAATATACCGCCAGTACCAGACATACAAAAGCGGCAAAATGATTCCAATGCAGCGTTTCCCCCTTGAAAAGAACCGTTGTGAACACCGTAAAGATAATCAAAGTGATTACTTCCTGAATCACTTTGAGTTGCATCAATGAGAACGGGCCTCCATTGCCTAAAAAGCCTATCCGATTGGCCGGAACCTGGCAAGAATACTCTGCCAAAGCTATTACCCAGGAAAACAGCACCACGGCATACAACGGCCAGTTGGAGATGACTTTTGTCTCTTGTAGCTTCAGATGCCCATACCAGGCAAACGTCATGAAAATATTAGATACAATCAATAGCAAAATGGTATAAAATGCTTTCATATAGTGATTAATGATTAGTGATTAATGATTAATGATTGCAGGCAGCAATTCCTCTTGCACATTCGTCATACTCCCCCATAGACTATAGCGTGCCTCAGGATTCATTTCCTCCAATTGTTTCAGAATGCCTTTCATTGCACTACGGCTGGATTGTGACTCATACGGACAATTCTTCACCTGCTTACGATACCCCCTCACTTGCGCCAACTCCATCAAATCCGCCTCATGTACCAGACACATCGGACGGATAATCGTCATATCAAACTTCTTCATTACCAGCCGGGGGGGCATAGAGCTGAACGCTCCCTGATAGGTGATATTCATCAGCAAGGTCTCCAGAATATCATCCATGTGATGGCCTAACGCGATTTTATTGCATCCCTGCTCCTTGGCTACGGTAAACAATGCCTTCCGCCTATTCCAAGAGCAAAGAAAACAAGGAGACTTGCGGGTATCTGTCGTGGCATCAAACTCCGTTTCAAAGAGAACAAAAGGCACTCCCCACGACTCTACGTACTCCCTCAGATAGTCCACATCGCTTTGATAAGGTATATTCTTCATCACTACATGTACGGCGACAACGGAAAAACGGGGTTTATAGACACGGGCACGCCGTGCCAACAATTCCACCAGCGCCAAAGAGTCCTTGCCTCCCGAAAGCCCGATAAGAATCTTATCGCCGTCCTCTATCAGCCCATATTCCACCACACCTTTGCTAAACCGCTTGTCTATGCGGCGCAACATTTTTTCTTCTTCAGTAAATCGTGCCATTGATACGAATTATGAGTTATAAGTTATGAATTATAGCTCTTCCGGTTGCAAAAGTAAGGCAAAAGAACGATTTAAAGAAGAATTAACAAAATAGAATTACGGAAACCAGCTTTATTCACGATAAATTTGTATTTTTGACCTTCTGAACAAATCAGCATGTATCAATATGAATAAAAAATATATCCTTTTCTTTCTATTCGGCCTTTTGAGCATAACAATTTCCGCACAAAGCCTGGCAGAAGCCAAAGCCTTGTACGAGAAGGGAGAATACGAAGAAGCCAAGCCCGCCTTCAAAAAACTCGTCAAGACACAACCTGGCAATGGAAATTACAACCTATGGTACGGTGTATGTTGCCTGGAAACCGGCGAACCCGCAGAAGCCTTGAAACACCTGGAAAGCGCCGTCAAGAGACGTGTCCCCAGCGGGCAACTCTATTTGGCCCGGGCATACAATGATCTATATCGGTTCGAAGATGCCATCGAGACTTATGAGACCTACATTTCCGACCTGAGAAAGAGAAAACGCTCCACCGAAGAGGCCGAACAATTATTGGAAAAAAGCAAATTCAACTTGCGCATGCTGAAAGGCGTGGAAGAGGTCTGCTTCATCGACAGCTTTGTGGTAGACAAGGAAAAATTCCTGGATGCATACAAAATCAGCCCCGAATCGGGCAAGCTGTTCATGTACGACACCTACTTCAATGATTCCAGTAAGGAAGGCGGAACGGTATACGAAACGGAGCTGGGCAATAAGCTATATTATAGCGAAATGCAACCGGACAGCACCCTCAGTATCCTTTCGCGCAACAAGTTGCTGGACAAATGGAGTGATGGCAGCTTGTTGCCCGGAAGCATCAACGAGGCCATGAATGCAGACTACCCTTATGTACTTACGGACGGTATCACTATTTACTATGCCTCGGATGGCCCTGGCTCGATGGGAGAATATGACATTTTCGTCACCCGTTATAATACGAATACCGACTCTTATCTGATGCCGGAAAATGTGGGCATGCCGTTCAATTCGCCCTACAACGACTATATGTACGTCATCGACGAATTCAACGACTTGGGATGGTTTGCCTCCGACCGCTACCAGCCCGAAGGCAAAGTATGCATCTATGTATTCATTCCCAACTCATCCAAGCAAGTGTACAACTACGAAGGGATGGACCCGGACAAGATGATATCATTGGCGCAACTTCACTCTATCAAGGACACATGGACGGACACCGATGCGGTAGAGGCCGCCCAAGAAAGGCTTCGGACTGCTGCCAACGCAAAGCCGCGGACCACCAAGAAGCATGATTTCCAATTCATCATTGACGACCACTCCACCTACTACCAGCTGGACGATTTCCGCTCCCCGCAGGCCAAAGCCTCGTATGGCAAATACAATCAGCTGGAGCAGAGCTACAAACAACTGCAGGAGAAACTGGAAGATATGCGTTCGGAATACTCCCGAGCCAACAAGCAGGAAAAGGACAAGATGTCCGCCGCCATCCTCGACCTGGAGCAACGTGTACGACAATTGTCCACTGAGATGGAGCAAACTGCCATTCAAGTGCGCAACCTGGAAAAACAAGCCACCAAATAAAGACAACTATGGATATACTCATTATCGCCTCATTGATTATAGGAGCAGTAATCTTGTTCTTAGTGGAATTATTCGTAATTCCGGGCATCAGCGTTGCCGGTTTTCTGGCAGGAGGTTGCATCATCTTTGCCAACTACTATGCCTTTGCCTATATGGGCACCACGGCAGGTGTCATTACGCTTATCATATCTGCCCTGGCTTGTATCGGCTCGTTGGTATGGTTCATGCGCTCCAAGACACTCGACAAAATTGCATTGAAAAAAAACATCACCTCCAAAGTAGACCGTAGTGCCGAGGAAAAAGTCAAGGTAGGTGATATAGGCGTAACCACTACCCGCCTGGCTCTTATCGGCTATGCCGAAATCAACGGAGACATCGTGGAAGTAAAGTCATCAGACGGCTTCCTGAACGAAAAGACTCCGATTATCGTAGACCGTATTGCCGACGGAGTCCTCTTAGTGGAGCGGCTCAAGCAGTGAAATTTCAGGAATCAACCTATTTATAACTAACAATTAATATTTAATCTCATGGATCCAAGCACAATGTATTTAACCGCCTTCCTCATTATAGGAGGCATTATTTTCCTGGTACTTTTCTTCCATTATGTACCGTTCTTCTTGTGGCTGTCTGCCAAAGTATCGGGAGTAAACATCTCGCTGGTACAACTTTTCCTGATGCGCATCCGTAATGTCCCTCCTTATATCATTGTGCCCGGCATGATTGAAGCTCATAAAGCAGGATTGCAAAACATCACGCGCGACGAACTAGAAGCACACTACCTTGCCGGAGGTCACGTAGAGCGGGTGGTACACGCACTGGTATCCGCCTCTAAAGCCAATATCGAGCTGCCGTTCCAGATGGCAACCGCCATCGACCTTGCTGGCCGTGACGTGTTCGAAGCCGTACAGATGTCCGTTAACCCCAAAGTAATCGACACCCCTCCTGTGACAGCTGTTGCCAAAGACGGTATCCAGCTGATTGCCAAAGCCCGTGTAACGGTGCGCGCCAATATCCGCCAATTGGTGGGAGGTGCCGGAGAAGACACGATTCTGGCCCGTGTAGGCGAAGGCATTGTCTCCTCCATCGGTTCGTCAGAGAACCATAAGTCTGTATTAGAGAATCCGGATTCTATCTCCAAACTGGTATTACGCAAGGGGTTGGATGCCGGAACAGCATTCGAAATTCTGTCCATTGACATTGCTGATATTGACATAGGTAAGAATATCGGTGCCGCCCTGCAGATAGACCAAGCCAATGCCGACAAGAACATTGCTCAAGCCAAGGCAGAGGAACGCCGCGCCATGGCCGTAGCCACAGAGCAGGAAATGAAGGCAAAGGCCCAGGAAGCCCGTGCCAAAGTTATCGAGGCAGAAGCGGAAGTACCCAAGGCCATGGCCGAAGCATTCCGCAACGGCAATCTGGGCATCATGGACTATTACCGGATGAAGAATATAGAAGCCGACACTTCCATGCGCGAAAACATTGCCAAACCGACGACGGGCAATACCAGCCAGCCGTTGAGTAAATAACCCGAAAAGTAACTGACGAAACGCCGGAACCGGTGAACAAGAATCGGTTCCCGGCGTTTCTATTTATAAACAAAAGATTAAAGCCTCAAGCATATGAAGAAATATTTCGCCTCTTCCGAACTGATCATCAATGAAGACGGTTCTGTATTTCATCTTCACGTAAAGCCCGAATGGCTGGCAGACAAAGTCATCTTGGTAGGCGACCCCGGACGGGTGGCACTGGTTGCCTCCCATTTCGAGAACAAGGAATGTGAAGTGGAAAGCCGCGAGTTCAAGACTATCACCGGTACTTACCAGGGGAAACGTATTACGGTGGTTTCCACCGGTATCGGATGTGACAACATCGATATCGTGATGAACGAACTGGATGCCCTGGCAAACATCGACTTCGAGACGCGCGAAGAAAAGCCCCGCCTACGTAGCCTTGAGCTGGTACGTATCGGCACCTGCGGCGGCTTGCAACCCTACACTCCGGTGGGTACATTTGTATGTTCTGAAAAATCCATCGGTTTCGACGGTCTGCTCAACTTCTATGCCGGACGCAACTCCGTGTGCGACCTACCCATGGAGCGTGCCTTCCTCAACCATATGGGATGGTCCGGCAACATGTGTGCCCCTGCCCCCTACGTCATTGATGCAAGTGCTGAACTGATAGACCGCATCGCACAAGACGACATGGTACGTGGCGTAACGATTGCCGCCGGGGGCTTCTTCGGACCTCAAGGACGCGAGTTACGCGTGCCGCTTGCCGACCCGCATCAGAATGAAAAGATTGAAAAATTTGAATACAACAGCTACCGCATCACCAACTTCGAGATGGAAAGTTCTGCCCTGGCAGGCTTGAGCCGTCTGATGGGGCACAAGGCCATGACAGTATGCATGGTCATTGCCAACCGCCTGATAAAAGAAGCTAACACAGGATACAAGAATACGATAGATACTCTTATCAAAACAGTACTCGACCGTATCTAAGTATCCTTCAAGAAATGCTCCTCCCTTTCCTTCAGCCAATCCTAGGAGTAGGGTTTAGTAATGACTTCATCACATCCTGCCTGACGTGCCCGTTGCTGGTCTGTATAGTGTAGCAATGTCCTGCTATACCCACAATGGGCACAGAGGCGGATTAGGCTTTATAAGCATCTATCCATTATCGATTTGCACAAAGTTACGATAAAAGCCCATAAGTTGAATCACCATCTCTCTTTTTTGTAAAGAAACCATTATCTTTGCTGAATAAAAATAAGCCGGATAAAATGAACCAAGATACCATTTGTGCCATAGCCACCGCCCAAGGGGGAGCCATAGGATGCATCCGTGTCTCCGGACCGGATGCCATAGAGATAACATCCCGCATATTTACCCCTGCCCGGAAGGGGAAGAAGCTGAAGGATGCCAAGCCATACACACTTACCTTCGGTCATATCCATGAAGAAGAAAACATCATAGACGAAGTACTTGTAAGCTTATTCCGTGCCCCCCACTCGTACACGGGCGAGGATAGCACGGAAATCATGTGCCACGGTTCGAGCTATATTCTTCAGAAGGTGTTGCAATTGCTCATCGGCAATGGTTGCCGCCTGGCCGCTCCCGGTGAGTACACGCAACGGGCCTTCTTGGGCGGCAAAATGGACCTAAGCCAGGCCGAAGCCGTGGCCGACCTCATCGCCTCCACCTCTGCCGCCACTCACCGCCTCGCCATGAGCCAAATGCGCGGTGGGTTCAGTAAAGAGCTGGCCTCACTACGCGACCAATTGCTGCACTTCACATCACTCATAGAACTGGAGCTGGACTTCAGCGACCACGAAGAACTGGAATTTGCCGACCGCTCCGAGCTATGTCTCCTAGCAGACGACATAGAGCAGGTAATTTCCCGTTTAGTACAATCCTTCAGTGTAGGCAATGCCATCAAGAACGGCGTGCCCGTAGCCATCATCGGCGAAACGAACGCTGGTAAATCCACCCTGTTGAATGCACTACTAAACGAGGAACGAGCCATTGTAAGCGACATACACGGGACAACCCGCGATGTGATAGAAGACACAGTCAATCTTGGTGGGATAACTTTCCGATTTATTGATACGGCAGGCATACGCGAAACGAACGACACCATCGAGAACCTAGGAATTGAGCGAACCTTCCAGAAATTGGAGCAGGCGGAAATCGTGCTCTGGATAGTTGATGCCACGAATGCCGTCTCACGGATACCACAACTAACTGCCCAAATACTTCCCCGTTGCGAAGGGAAACGGCTCATTCTCGTATTCAACAAGACCGATTTGGTGCAAGATGCCTCAACCATCCCCAACTCCAGTTTCACCGTGGCCGCTACTAATGTGCAATGCATCTCCATCTCTGCCAAAGGACGTACCAACCTCGACAAGCTTCAGCAAATGCTAATCTCTGCCGCTAACCTGCCCACGGTTACCCAAAACGATGTCATTGTCACGAATATACGCCACTACGAGGCTTTGACCCATGCCTTGGAAGCCATCCACCGGGTCCAACAAGGACTAGCAGAAAATCTATCCGGAGATTTTGTTTCACAAGATATCCGCGAATGCATTTTCCATCTAAGCGATATTGCAGGGGAAGTTACGAACGATATGGTACTTGGGAATATTTTCGAACATTTTTGCGTCGGCAAGTAATTGGTGATTACCAACGATTAGCATAGATTACTATTGATTAATAAGGCGTTCATTTTGAGCGCCTTTCTTTTTGCTCGTATGGACGATGGTTATCGTTTATACTTGTTTTTCAGCTCATTTTTGTACCGTATTTGGGTCTCGGAGGTTTGCAACCTATTTCTCACTGGATAGGTAGTAGAGAATTGAGACATCATGAGACGTGGTGAGACGCCATGAGACAGTTTTGGCGAAATAACAAGCGAAAAAATGAGTAGTAACATTGACATCAAGAAGAAATGTAAGTGGTGTGAACAGGTTTTCACAGCCCACAAAATGAGCACATCCTATTGCTCACACAGGTGTGCCAGCTTAGCCTACAAAGAGAGGGTAAGACAAGAGCGTATTATCTCCTATCAAAAAGAGTTATCTCTTAAAGAACAGAATGAGGCAACAAAGGATTTAGAGCACAGAGAGTTCTTTAATCCCATTGAGGCCACTAAACTTTTAGGGATTAGTAGAGCGACCATCTATCGTTATTTGGCGGACGAGACTATAAAAGCTGTTCAGTTTAAAGGAAAGACACTTATCAGAAGGAAGGACATTGATACTCTTTTCGAGAACACGACTGCTTATAATAAAAGGTTGCCCAAAGAGAAAGTCCCTATCACCGAGTTCTACACCACGGTCGAAGTCAAAGAGAAATATAATGTAGTCGATTCATGGATATTCGTTGTAGCTAAGAAACACAATATTCCACGAACCTTCAATCGAGGCAAAACCTATTGGAGCAAAAAGCATATCGACAATTATTTCTCGAAGAAAGCTGCTAATCCGGAGATCACCGAGTGGTACACCGTACAGGAAATTCAGGAGAAGTTTGATATGACGTTGGCATCCATCTACACACTTGCCTCGAAGAATGCTATACCCAAAAAGAAAGAGGGCATCATGATTAGCTACTCCAAAAAGCATTTCGACATAGCTAAAGGCGTAGCACAACCCGACGAGCCACAATATTATACGGTAGCAGAAGCAATGGCAAAGTTCAATCTCACACGAGATCAACTCTATCATTACGCCAAATACCACAATATCCCCAGAGTGAAGGTCGGTAAATACGTCAAGATCTCCCGACCGGAGCTTGACAGACTTTTGGGTGGTCCCAAAATAGAGTAAGTTATTAAGCGGTGACGGTAGTCACCATCATATCACCAATTTTCTTTGCAATCATAAAACAAGTATAAACATTTAAATAACAATCGTATGACGCACACATGTACCAAAGTTACGGTTCGCCAAAGAGCCATCCGTAACGAAAAAATTTCCCTTTACCTCGATTATTATCCGGCAATTCGCCATCCCGAAACAATGATTATGAGCCGTCGGGAGTATCTCGGCATTTACATCTACGCCCACCCAAAGAACGAGATGGAGCGTGAGTTCAACAACGATATGTTAAACAAAGCCGAAGCCATCCGCTGCATCCGGGTGCAATCACTAATCAATGAGGAGTTCGGTTTCTTAGACAAGCATAAAATGAAAGCCGATTTCCTTGCCTATTTCGCTAAAATGATGCGTACCAAAGATCAGAAATGGAAGGTAGTCTACGCCCATTTCTCAAACTTCGTACAGGGCAAATGTACCTTTGGTGAAGTGAATGTCGATCTCTGTAAACGGTTTCGGGCTTACCTTCTGAATGCCAAACAGCTAAAACACACCGAACATAAAGTATCGCTCAATTCGGCAGCAGGCTACTACTCCACGTTCAGAGGTCTGCTGAAAATCGCCTATCGTGATAAACTACTCCGTGAGAACATCAACGACTTCTTAGAGAAGATTGAATATGAGGACGTAAAGAAAGAGTATTTGACTTTGGACGAGGTGAAGCAATTAGCCACCACGCCTTGTGATATCCCCGTTCTCAAAGCCGCTTCTCTATTCTCCTGCTTGACAGGGCTTCGTATCAGCGACATAATGAACCTGCAATGGTCGGACTTTGGCATCGCTCCCGATCAAGGTTACTGCATTCGTATCCGTACTCAAAAGACCAAAACAGAAGCTACGCTCCCTATCAGCCATGAAGCTTTTGAACTTTGCGGAGAAGTAGGAACGGGTAAAGTCTTCAAGGGGCTCAGTCGAAGTATGATAAATTACCCTCTAAAAAATTGGCTTAAGAAAGCTAAGATACAGAAGCACATTACGTTCCATTGCTTAAGACACAGTCTTTTATCCTATCTGCTGATAATTAACAGCTTATAAAAATAGATTTTTTAATTGGTAACGATTTAGAAACGAGCTAAGTTCTATATTTTATCTTGTTTTGCATTAAATCAAAAAACACTATTACATATTTACAAAGATAATATTCTTAACTTATATATCAATAATATTAAATTAGATTTTTTGTTTTGCAGCACTATATCCGTAATACCGCTTGACATAACGATATGCTTCAACAAAAATTATCTATTCTCTTTATACTATTTGGGGGATTGATATTCTTTAAAGAACAACACTCAAAACTATTTTTATTAAAATTGAAAATCCTGCTGCTTGACAGTTCCATTTTAATGACACACAATCGGTTATTTCTAAGGAAAAGGGTACATTTAATGACAGCTGTCCCTTTTACCTTCTTTAATGACGGCTCACATTTTGACTGTTTAATTTCCGTTTTTACAACGAAGCAGTTATAAGGTTTACCATTTATCTACAATTAGTTTGAATAGCACAGCCCTTCTTATCGCTCCAAAACTGGTAATGTTGCCAGTTCATAATCTTATCGTAAGTTATTCATAATTTATGTAGAACTCGCAATAATTTTGGTATCGTTGTTATTATTCAGATTTGAATGATAATCCTTTCAAAAAATTCTCTGAAGCCTCACCAACTGCTTTCAAAGTGTTGATATCTATATTTTTGATATTATCTCCGAGCGTATGCCAAGTTGGAGAAAAGCAGCCAGTAATAGGATTTGATGATTCAACGATGGATATTACTGGAATTTTGTGTAAAAGTAAATACACATGATCATCAATAACGGCATTCCCTAATTTATCAGGGAAGCGCAAAGAGTGTTCAGTATAGTAAACAGAATTCCAAAACAGATCATTATACTCACAGGAAATTTTATCGCTAAAATATTCTCGTGGGAAAGTGGCATTGAGTCCACCCACCATATCAAAATGAATAGCTGTTTTTATATTAGATAAATTTAGAGTTGGATTATTAATCCAATATTGCATACCAAGACACCACGATGTATCGTCATAATTACTAACATCATTGTCCAATCTTTGCCCATAATCCTCTGCATCAACAAAAAGAACATCTATACCTAAAGGCAAGGGCTTTTTAGAAAAGATACGTACCAATTCTAATATTATTGCAACTCCAGATGCCCCATCGTTAGCGCCATCAATAGCCTTATTACGATTATCTGGACACTTGTCCATATCAGCCCATGGACGTGTATCCCAATGAGCTAAAAGCAGTACTCGATTGATGTTATTAGGATATATTTGCGCTGAAATATTGACTACATTGATAATATCTCCGTTATAAGCCTTTAGTGTAGTAGACTGCTCTGTAATATTATCAGTACCATAATCTTTTAATTTGCGCAGAATCCATTTTTTACATTCTATAGAGGCATGACTACCGGGGACACGTGGTCCAAAGGATGTCTGCTTAAATATTGAGGAATATGCATTTTCTACATTAAATTCATAAAAAGTTCTAATTATTAATTTATCATTATATATAAGCATCAAGCTATTAACATCCGGATTTTTACGTTCAAAAGGAAAAGACAATATCTGTGAAAGTTTTTCTCTAAGCATCATAATGTTCCAATACTACAAAATTAGACTATTTTGTAAATGTTAAAACAAATTGGAGCGTACAATTATACACCTTTTCAAATGAACAAGACATCAAGAAATAACAACATTTTGTTATCACATCGAAAAAACTGTTTTGTGTTTATATTCTAATCGCCAAGATAATCAACGTCAATTAAGTCGTGACACAAAGTTCTATTTAATTGAGCAAGTTCACATGTAAATTTATTCAATTTCATATAATCACCGTTATTCTCGTTAGCATTGCGCGCTAAGCATCTTGAACAGAAGAATTTATCTTTACAGTTTCTGCATTCTTCAAAATCATTTCTTGAGATATTGCGTAAGCGATCTAATTTAGCACTATTCCATATATCATTAAGTGATTCTTTTTCAATATTACCAATGTCATAACCTTGCCAACCTATGCACGGATATGCTGTACCATCAGACGCTATACATAGAGAAGATCGACCAACGTTACATGATACACTAAATTGATTGAAATAACTTTCAAGTCTACTAAAATCAGCACATCGTATTTCTTCAACATATGAAGGATCATTCTCTATTTTATCTATGATTATCTTTTTAATATCTTCTTTGGAGAGTCGATAGTCAAGATTATCTGAAGTAAAATCATAACGTGCAAATAAGATATAATCTATAAATAAGGGGATTTTGTGTGTATTAGCCCATTTAAGAAGTTCTTTGTATGAATCTTTGTTCTGTTTCATTAGTACACAGCTAATGCTTACTGGTAATCCCAGTGTTTTCAATCGTAAAAGATTTTGTAATGTTAAATCAAGAGAACCTTTCACTTTTGTTATTCCATCGTGAATTTCAGGATCCAGGCTATATATTGAAGTACGTATATCTGTCACATGACTATTCTTCAGCTTTTCAATTATTGTCTCATTTATTTGAGTAAGGTTAGATAAAATTTTAATATCAAAATCATATGAGTTTACTTTTTCAAACATTTGTACAAAATTTGGATGGCACATTGGTTCTCCACCGTTTATAACAAATGTCAGAACTCCCATCTCATTGGCTTGCTCCAATATGCGCTCAAAATTGGCCATACTCATTGCTCTAGCCTTATATTTGTGTGGGATATAACAATGGACGCATCGTTCATTGCATAGATTTGTTAATTCAACCTGCAAAGAAAATAACCTTGGATGCTCAGTGAACGCCTTTAGCAAATGCATTTGTGTAGAATCCGGAACAGGTTTAACCAAAGGTAAATATTTATCTTTATATGGTAGATTTATATCTATATTTGCTGAAGCATATCTACCGATGAGATTATTGTCCCTTATTTCTATAAATCCCAAATCATTCAATTCTCTAAAAAAATCAACTACATCACTCATAAGAATGTCTTTCTCAACATCTTTGTATACATTTAAGAGATTGTCAACAATTACATCAAGAGATTTCCATTCACGAGAAACTTGCGATAGTATAATCTGTCCTGAAAAATCAACTATTAAATCTCTATTAATTAATGAATTACAAATGTACGTATATTCATCTATATCCCTTATAAAGGTGTGAAATTTTTGTTTTATTTCCATTTTAAAGTCACTGAAATTAATAATGAAAAAAGAGATGGGGTTGTAAATTAACCCATCTCTTTTCATAAACTCAACAGGTTCCTTGTCCAATACAAGAGTTCCAAAACGAAAGTTGACTCGTAATAGAAAGCGATTTTACATTCTTGGTGTTAGCAAGAATTCTTGGTTTTGAATACTTCATACAATAAATTGATTAAGTTTGTTTTGCCTCCACTTTATTAATTAGGCTATTGGCATCTCCCTTTATTTTTTATAATCTATATCTTATCTTACGAGTAAGGATTGGTATAACTTCTCTATAGAGAAATTAAATCAGCAATCAGAATAACAGTCTGTATCTTTGGAGACATCAGAAGACACAAAAACAACGGATTTTTGAGCTATAGCGCTGATATTAAATTTTTCCATCTTACGAATTATTTAAGATAAACCAGTTATGCCCACTCTCCCATAATGTCCTGTTAAATTCAAGTCACAAATCATATTAGGCCTAAACCTATTGTAGGTTATTTACAAATCTAAACCCAAAGCACAACCTTTTCTGCGCCACTCCTCATCATCTTTTTCAAACTGTTCAAGCATCTTTTCTGTAGTGGAAATAAAATCATCTGTCTGATTGAGCAAAGTCGTAGTGCGCAGACGAAGGTCTATGCGTTGTCTCACAAACGATGATTCTGACACACTTGCTCCGATAGCATTCATCACTCTAATAAGGCAGGCATCAGAGTTATCCAACTTAACTCCACACTGCTCAATAGCACGGCCTAAAGACTTTTGCCTATCTATCAAACTATTCCAACTCATATCGTTTTATCTTTTTATTATTAGTCGGACAATCTTATATAAGCAGAACGCTCAATATACTGGGGTTATGAAGAAACCTAAAAACATAGATATCGCAAGTTTTATCAAAAGATGCAATAATAGGGCATTAAATGTAAACCACATGAATATCATCGGAGCAAATTGATTAATCGCTTTCCAACCACCATAAGCGCACATTAACATATATGCACCAAATCCTTGGTCTTGACCAAATATCTCCACATTATATCCAATAATAAAAAGTATTATGCAGAAGAAAAAGGTTTTAAATAGTGTGCCCAATATTCTCTCCACCGTTTATTATTACACTAATCACATATTGGAATGGTATATTTGTATGCACATGACCTACATAAGCCTTTATGACAATCTATACATTGGGCTACAGCGGACCTTACAGGATAAAAATAACAATTCATTTAATCGCTATTTTTTGAAACAACTGAATGTCCGGTCAATCTGTTAAATTCATTTTGGACCTTATCCATAACCAGTTTATCCAATTTGTTTTGTTATATCATACCCCAAATTTGCGGTATGGTAAATGGCCACCATACGCAAACAGTCAATACTGTTGGTATTATCTGTTGTCCAAAGATGCCGACTCCTGCTTTTACATACACATGCGGAACAGCCAGAGATATTCTGATTTTCAAAGCCGTCTGCAAGCCTAGAACCACCTTAAATAGATCTCCTTTCTTAATTGAAATATTCCAATCTTCGGAAAGTAATTTAATCCCATCGACTCCATCGTAGCGCATAGAAGACATCAAACTATTAGCTGCTGCACATCAACATGAGCGGTAACATTGCAGAATAATTTTGTAGATTTAAAAAGTCCCATAGTTCTTTTTCTTTTATTGATATTACAAGACGTTAAGTTCTATCATTTCTGAAACATTTATATTCTATGGAGAAAAATCTTTTGTTCATCAATGCCTGTCTTTTCAAATCCGATAGACTCTAAGAGCCTTATTGATACATAATTGTCTTTATACACTTGACTTCGGATGTGACTGCATATGTTTATCTTTGATAAATAATTCAAAACTTGTGTTGCACACTCTTCCATTATTGACTATCTCTAAAAATGATTGTCAGATGTGAGTACGGTCAACTAATTTATTTTGCAGAATATCTAATATAGTTTTGCCAATCTTACGTTCCATACCATTTTTTGTCATAGGTATTCCTATTTTTCGGCTAATCTTATGCTTTAATTGCGTTATTCCTAATGCTCGTTTCCACGAGAATGAAATTCCTGGTATTTTTATTTTGTTCATACTTCTTCAGTTTCAGATGTAATCGGTTTCACTTTTGACATTTCACTATCTTTCCATTTGGCAATAGTAGCATCAGCAACTTCTATTTGAGCAATCTTGACTTTTTCAAGAATATCGCTTTTCAATTCAAGCTCTATTTGATGCTGTTTTTGTAGTTGCTCTTCGCGTGCTCTTAACTCAATATCGTGCATGCTACGAATACGTTCAATATATTCATCTGATTCAAGATATGCCATCACCTGTTTTTCTTCTGCTTGAACCATTCTATCATAAGAACCCACAGGCGTAACAATCTTCACTACGGTAGGTAGAATTTCAATAATAAAAAACAGAAGGCGAATCATCCACAAAAAGAATAATTCAGTAGGCAAATTACCATTCGCATCTTTCTTCCATACTGCATATTCAAGAATACGATAGTTCTGAATAAAGTGATTACCTTTATTTGATGTCTGCTTAAAGTCCTGAATGATTTTACCACGTTCTGTTGCTAACGAGTCGCGAGTATCTCTGTTACGGGCGAGACGGTTAGCTTCACGCATATAATCTGAAACATTTTGTTCGATTTGTCCCTCTGCTATAGAGCGCTCTCCTTCAAGTTCGTTTATCCTTTTATTGATTTTATCATTCCACGCTTTCTTCTCACTATCCATGGTTCGCCAGTGAGGATATCTTAGTTCTTTAAGACGAGAAATCTCACTTGTATATCTTGCAGAGTCTATCGCATTCGTTGCATTTGCCAAATTTCGTTGAGCAATATTAATCTGCCTATTGTAGTTGTTATATTGGTTCTGTGCTGTTGCAAATACACTAGTCGTTGGTTTATTCAGTTTATTACGCTCTGCTTGAATCTGCGCATTCAACGAACTGACATTACCTCTCAATCCGACATTTAGACTATCAAGTCTGCTCATAGTAGAAGTCGACAAATCAATCTCACCACTTAATACTCCTTCTTCGCGATGTGCTCGTGTACTTTCAGAAAGTTCTTTAGCTGAACTCTCATCAAAGAAGAACTTCTGCTCTGCAATGAAATCCTCAAAGATAACCAACTCCAATGGAATTGATACCATGAAAGCTATGATGCAGGCTAATACCGAACGAGAGAGCAGAGGAATCCAAAACTTCTGTTTCTTTGCAGATGGATCCTTCTTTAATGTAATGACAAGGCTTCGGTCGATACAGAAAATCAATAATGCCCAAATCAACCCGAATAGCATAGCCCAACCTAAACTTCCAGAAGACTCATCGCCACTTTGCGTAAAATACCAAGCTGCAGATGTTCCCGCACAAAAGGCAATAAATGCAGTCATCAAAATAGTTGCACCAATAGCTGCAAACTTTTTATGGTCTGTTCTGCATTTTTCTAAAATATCCAATTCCGCTCCAGCGACAGTCCACAAAAATCTCTGAAATTTATTTCTCATATATCTCTTTCTTTTTATTTAAGCACAAGTATGTAGTATAACTTTTCTTATATAGTTGTATCGTTAATGTCCAATATATCAGACTTACCAATATGGCAAAAGCCAAAGGCAGAATCATATTTTCAACTGACCAATAAATGTCAATTGCCGTCTTACCGTAGTTAGATAAGAGTGTCCAATCTAAATTTAAATAGATATATAACATTACAGGTAATAGCCCAATTAAAAGACATAGAAACGCTACAATCCATTTTATGATTACAAGTTGGTCTCTATAATCAATAAAATGTTTGATTGCCACATAAAGCACCCTTACAGTTCCAATACTCATTATCAGACCAACTAAAACAAATAATCTTATCGTCCAACTCGGAGCTATCATCACAAGAACGGTATTTATGCCTATAATTGCAAATAAAACGATGCTCAAAATCACCGCAGCATTGCTCAACAAGGCTTTGTACTCATTCGTAATATATTTACCTGAACTCATCATTTTAATTTTATCTTTGGTGATAGAATATTTTTCAGTTTATTCCAAAGTCCCTTTCTCCACATTTTTTTTGTAATATCCTGTTCTATTGGAGAAAGCATCCATCTATCTAAATCTGTTTCCTTAATCGATGTAGTTAGTGAGGTTAAATCTATCTCACACTTTGGAATTTGCAGTCTTGATAAGCTGTCTGATACTTTGACATCAAGTTTTGGGAGCGGGCGCACTCCGACGCTTACCATTTGTTCCTTGATTGATATCGCATTGCTCGCAACCAAACGATATATCACAGTCCTATTGGGAAATACCTTAATAGAAGTTTGCTGAGTAACATCAATATCATTAGGATATAACATTATCTTATCTGCATTTGCAACATTCCACCGTAACAACACAGGCTGAGATTCTAATGTCTGAGGAATATCTGAAGAAAAGTCATTAATGGCAACATCTTTTAGTACCCGAATTGTTATCTCCTTAGAAATTAATGTTTTTTCATCTCCAGCAAGTACGATAAGAGTATATGTTGTGTCCTCAATTGGAGACACTTCCAATTCTGACATAACGGTTACATCTAACTCATCTGTTGGAGACTTTAATGTAATCGCCTTGGCATAGTCAATGCTCCATGATAACTTTGTTGTTTTACCTGCCTTGATATTTGAATGAGCTGATGAGAAACGATGAATAACTGGTTGTGGGATAATTTCTATTGTTTTTATAGCCTCTACCTGTCCTAATTCATTCTCTGCAATTAATCTGATTTCGTGTTCTTCAACTTTAATTAGTCTATTCCCCTTGGAGTTAACTTCTCCCACACCTGTTATTTGAGTTTTTGAACTGTTGATTGTTTCCCATGTAACATTAATTTTGTTGCCAGCAAGTATTCGTTCTTTGTCTATCTCAAATAATTTTATTTTGGGCTTTTCATATAGTATAGTAATTTCCGATTTGTATTCAGCAGTTTCATTTTTAAGAAACAATGTTATGGTTTCTTTGTTCTTGCAATTTTTCAACACATAAGAACCTGAAACATCTAGCGATATTTTCTTCCCTTTTTTTAGGAGATATACTTCTGTTGTTTCTTCTGATTCCCATTGCAAATTAAACGTTCCATATTCTTCGGACATATCATATCTATAGTACTTTAGGACGGGACGCCTTTTCCCGCATACCTCACAAATGAATTCCTCAGAATTATTTATTGTTTCACAATTTTTGCAAAGCCAATTCATAATCTATCATTCTTAAAGTCATTCAATATGCAGATTAAAATAATTGAAGAAACCTAAAACACATTATTGTTTTTTCAAATACTATTCATGACTTGAAAATCTTTCAATGACATCGAGCATCTCTAAGGGAAGTCTATCTATAACATTGTTATATATATGCTTGGGTATCAAGGAATAATATGCTTCTGCAATAGCTCCAGTCATAGAGGCTATTGTATCACTATCGCCACCTAAACTAATTGCCAATCTTATTGAATCTTCAAAATCTTTACTTTCAAGAAATGCAATAATAGCTTCTGGCACAGTGTGCTGACAAGTGGCATCAAATGTATAATTCAATCTAATATCTGTAATATGCCTATTTAAATCATATCCGAAATTTTGACTGATATATGATTTTATTTTATCTTTTGAACAACCATTTCGTGCTAAAAAAACAGACGCTGCAATTGCTTGCGCTCCATATACACCTTCCGGATGATTGTGAGTACATTCTGCACTCCTTTTAGCTTCCCCTAAAACCTCTTCTAACGTATTAAAATACCATGCAATAGGACTAACACGCATAGCAGAACCATTCCCGCAACTATTGTAAGGCTTCGGATTATTTTTCAGTAACCAATTGACAAAGCCACATCCGTATCCACGTCCAGGGAATTTACGAGCATAACTTCTATACATTGTTGAATAATCCTCAGTCTTAAGCAAGCAATCCATTGTTGCTATGGTTAGGACTGTATCATCGGTAAAATCTGCTTTTTCTGTAAATAAGTCAATATCATATCTTTTTAGACCTGAACCTTCGTAAACAGATCCCATAATATCTCCAGCTATAGCACCCAAAATATATTTCCCTCTACTAGTCATGATTCAGATTTTTTTCGATGCGTAGTTTTGGCACTTTAGTATCAGTTGCACAGTTTAGTCCTTTCCCTCTTAGGCTTTTACTTTCTGCTTTTGGAGAACTCTCCGCTGCAATGATTCCCTTTTTACTATCTATTTTGGGGTATCAACAACTTTAGGAAGGAAGGACGTAGATGCAACTTTATACTGCAAATTAGTTAAATCTATTCCATTGTAATTCGCTGTTTGTTGAATATTCTGAGAATTTAATTCGCCTATTTGCTTCAATATTAAAAGTTGCAATAACTTTTCTTCATCTTCCGTTATTAAGCCATGATTGTGAAAACTAGTATAATACAGATACCCTTTCTCTATACGAAATTTTACTATATTTACATTCACATAACTAACCTATATGCTGCTTAAATCATTATCAACAACTTTTGCTTGAACATTTCCAATGTCAAGAGATGTGGCAGATCGCATAGTATCAGGAAAAGCTTCGGAAATTCCTCTACTTGCCCAACCTGAGACATACACAATACCTCCTTTTTCAACAAATGCCCTTAATTTGAACTTATCGATATTATAATAACTTGCACAATTTATAAGCAAGATATCACAATCAAACAGACCTGAATATAGCTTGTACTTAATCGTTAGCAAATTTAATATTTGAGCAATATTATCAAAACCTGCGTGTGTGACTTTATATATAATGTAAAACAGCGGTAGGCCAAAATATACCTCTATTTCCCATAAATCAAATTATTACTATACTTTTAGTCCTTTCCCGATGCGAAGTTTCGACGGACTTGAGGATAATGAAGAAGGATGTGAGGTATCTAATTCGTCTGTTTTGGATGTTTTCGTTCCTCCAATCCCCAAACCGCTACCACGCAAACCTTTGCTCGCAGGTGTTGGTATTATTGGCGAATCTGTTGCAGACATAGTTTTGCCATCATCTTTAACACCTTTAAAGAATTCAAACACTTCACCAATACTAGGTCTATCTATTGGGTTTAAAGAAAGCATCTTGTGTAAAACTTCTTCAAAACCGTTTGATAGCGCTCGTGAAAAATTAATCTTGCCGCCATTAGCAACACAGCTCCAAGTGCTAGAATATTTTGTATCAAATAAAGGCTTTCTTCCTGTCAGATATTCACAAAATATTATACCTAAAGTAAAAATATCTGACTTGAGTGTCAATGTAGAACCTGATATTTCCTCGTCTTCATCCATTATGTAAGCTGCCTGTTCAGGAGAATAATATTCTGGGGTGCCAACTATACATTCCTGTTTAGGTGGAACTCCAGCAAAATAACTATCATCAAAATCTATCAATTTGCCAGAATATCCTGCACATGTTTTTTTTATTAAAATATTATCTGGCTTGAGGTCTCCATGTACAATATTTAGGTCATGCAAAATTTTTACACTGTGGCAAACGGATTTACATATTAGCAAAAGCTTATCCATAGAAAGAAATGAGATCTCTTTGCAAGTCAATGATGATACGTCTATTTTTTCTGTAACCTTATAATAGCATGGTCCTTCACGAAAAAAATCAACTGCAGCAACCAAATTTCCTCCAGTCCCCACTTTACTACTGATACGAGCATTAAGCTCCTTATGGTGTTTTTCAAACTCTTCGCAGGCTTTGCGTTTTTGAGCCTTAACTTTTTCACTTCCGGGACTATCAGCCGTTGGATACTTTGGCGAAAGAAACTCTTTGATGAAATATTCTTTACCACCACGCTCAGCAAAAGTGACCTTACTTGTTCCACCTGCAACTTTAAAATCTTCTAAGATTCTATAGTTATGTATTACCTCTCCTTTAAGCATTATCTTCAGACTTTATATATTTTACATATTCCTGTTTGCATTCTTCCCAGATTTCTTGTAAAAGAGGTTGATATTTGGAGCGCGCATCTGCTAAGATTACTTCAGCTGATTGAATATCCTTTTCAAGATTACGTATTTCTTGAAAACGCTTTACATCCTTTAGCATACTTTTTTGTACCTCTTTGAAGCTGAGTTGCGGTATGGTCAGAAGACTTAATGAAATGTCATCTCCTGTAATTTCCACAATATATTGCTTAGTAAGTTCTTTCCATTGAGCATAATTATTAGCCTGTTTTAATGCATCTTTTAATATTGCTTCAAAGTGCATTGGCGAAGGATAATATCCAAAACAACCATCTGTCGCACTCAGCAAAATACATGGATCGTCTATTTGGACGTGCTTATGATTGATTTTGAAGGGCTGATCAGCACATATACAATTGGACATTCGTGAATCGTTATGCAAGTTCTCCATAGCATCACCACCAGACTGAATATCATCAATACTCAATTGATAAAATCCCTCTTTAGTCCACATATAGTTTCTTGAATCACCCGCCCAATAACTATCAATCCATGTCGTATTGTTCTCTCTACGCGCAGTCAGCAAGGCCATTGTTGTTGGATAATCACGCACAAGGGAACTACGTAAAGCACTTTTTATCGAGGGATATTTATCAGATTCTTGTCTAAATCTTTCTTGGATTCTATCATGCAGAACTTGCTCATTCACATTTACTCCAGAAAGTAATAAATTCTCCACACAATCCCTAACCATTCGAGATGCTACATATGCTTTTGTGCAATCCTCTCCATAATCAGATTTACATTTTGCAGCTCCAGCTCCACCCATGCCATCAAAAACTGCGACTGCAAAAGTGTTATTTTGCATTAGGCATATAGGCTCAGAATCTTCCCCTTGATGGAGTATCTTCTCAACCATAAACCGAAATCCACAGGTTTCTTCCATTTCATTTATTTGTTTTATATGACAAATTTTCTTAGAAACAGTATATATACTGTTTCTAAGAAAATTTATTAGATTATTAAGAGTATCTTTCATTAGATGGAGTTAACAATTGCTGCCAATATAGTCTTATAATCTACATCCTCCAAGCCTGCTCCAGCTTTTGCAGGATGGTGAATCGCATTTTGCCAATTCAAACCAATCTCTGTCCACGCACTAGCATCTGGAGCGAATAGAATAAGCCTTTTTGCTTGTTTATTCATTTTTCCGCCTTGCTCATTATCCCACCAATCAGTAAGTTCGTCAAAATTAGATGGCATTTCGTGTGGGTAGGTAGAATTTCCGCAGCCTACTGTATTAACAGGATGAGTAGAAGCATCAGACCAAACGACAATAACATGGCGACGTTTATCTCCACCAGTTGTCCAATCAGAGTTAATCGCCATAGCAAGTGCTTCCAGACCGTTTTCTGGCTCATCACCACCACCAGCAGGTGTTAACCCATTTACAAAAGACTTAAATTTATCTTCCTGATCGGGAATACTTAAGAAACCTGTATCTGCAATTGCGTCACTACCATCACAGCCAAAATCTCTAAATGCAATTGCTCTAATGCGTAATTCTGAAATTTCTTTACCTTTTGCCGCGCAACTTTCCTTTAAATCGGGATAGAATTTGAGCGCATTTCCTTTTACAGTATTCAATAAATCACCCATACTGCCTGTGCAATCAATACACATTACAATGTCAACATTGTACATTAAACCTTGTCCGGCCATAATCAATAATTTTAAATTTGCTCTCAATCTCCCAATAGAGCGTTAAACTTTTTTATGTGACCAAACCACAGGAGATTTATTGAGGTTTGGGGCTTATTCTAAAATCTTCTTAATCATCCGAATTGTTTTCTTTACTCCACCGATACCATATTTGAGTGGATCAAACAATTCTTTCCCTCCAAAATTCTGAGTGAGTTTAAAATTCAATATCGAATAACCTGAATCAGTCTTGTCATATTTGGCACAGCCACATCCCAAATGGATATAATCACGATTCAAAATATTAGCTCGATGCCCAGGTGAATTCATCCAAGCATTTACAACTGTATTTGCATATTCCAAATAGGTAAATGGGATAATCTCAGTTCCATTAATTTTAAAAAAATGTGCTACGCCATGTCTTGTTTCAATAATGAGTTGTACATTCGCCTCAATAATGGGTACATCAGCGATATTTTCCGCATAACAATTGAATCCATAAAAACACTCATCTTTAACAGCGTTGAGTCTGTCATTCAATGTTCTATATTTGGCATCAAACGGATTCTCGTGGGCAAAAAAATTGTGTATCCTCATCTGCTCGGATTGTATTGTTGCCATTTCTCTTAATTTCTTATGATAGTTGAACTGTGGCAAATTATACTTTATCCGTTCTTTGTTGGTTACCCAGAATATTGAAGCATTAAGGAGCTCGATATCAACGAATAGATTCGAAATTTGCTGATGTAATGCAGCTATCGCAAAAAACGAATCAATATTATATGAATAATAATCTTTCTTGTTAACCTCAATTCTCATAATCAATTTTGCGAGTTATTTTGTCAATATTCGAACGATATTTCGTACATCTGACTTTTTAAAACTTTCCGCTACAATACGTCTGCCTACCGCACTTTCAATAATAACATCCGCAAAGAGAACATTGAACCTTCCGTAAACACTAGTTATATTATTTCTTGCGATGACAATAATATTATCACCTCAACAGCTACTTTATGGTAGGTCACATTGATGAAATCTATTTCTAACTCATCTGGAAATGGGAATTATGTGTAGCGGATATTCTATTGGCAATGTATTTGGGCATCTCAAATTAAATTCGAATTAAGCACAATAAAATAATGTCTTCTTTATACAATGTTTTTATTTCTCTAAATAGCTTTTTGGTATTTTCACACAAGCATACCCCAATATATCAATTAAAACTCCAACAATAGAATGTTTGTCATCAGACTCACAAACTACACCTTCAAGCCCTCTCAAAGGACCAAATATTACGCGAACTGTATCGCCAACTTCTAGATTACTTACAATAGTAATTTCAGTTTCTGCATTTTCAAGCATAAACTTCAATCTTTCTATCTGATAATCAGGAATTGGAGTTGCAAAGTTCCGTTTATCTTCATTACTGCCAGGCAATGCTATCAATTTGAAAATATATGATTGGTTACGCAACCATTCTTCTTCACTTACCGTTGCGCGAACAAATACAACCATCGGTATAATAAGACGATTGACTTTTTTCTTCCTATCGCTCCATTGGTGTATTTCTTGCTGAATAGGAATGTATGTTTCGTAACCAGATTTGTTTAATAGAGTAGATGCTTTCTTCTCACAATTCATTTGAACAAGAACAGCAATCCAACGTTTTGGGTACGCTTCGCGGTCGTTTGTCCCATTAACAAACGATTCTCCCATTTTCTGAAATAGATTATCAGTACCCATGACTTACTAAATTTCACCTATCTCCCTAAAGGAGATAATTATCTACATTGATGTTTCTCATTATTATCTATTTATGAGTTTTTGCATCGCGGATTTACTATACAATAGAGATATAAAGGAGTGAAATTTAATTAGTATCTGAAAAAATCTCAAAAAAAGAAAGCTAAAATGCAGTAAAATAACTAACTTTGCATATATGTGTTTATCTCCTTTAGGGAGATAAATACTATCCCTAAACATTTTAATCTACTCATAAAAAGGCTCTCATCTGGAGAGCCCCTAAAATGAATCATTATTCTTTCCTACAATAATTTTAGGATTTTTCGATTTGCTTTGTCAATTACTTGTGTTTCTAAAGACGCAAGATAGATTTGAGTGGTCTTCTCCGAATCATGCCCCATTCCTTCACTGATTACAGAGACTGGAATACCTTCATTTCTGGCAACACTTGCCCACGAATGACGTGCCACATACATGGTTAAGGGAATTGTGATATTTATAGAGACCCCAATCGCTTTGAGATTTCGATTAATCAATGATTGAACATTACGATATTGCTTTCTTGTATCACCATCAGGATTGTTAATAATAGCCAATAAATAAGGCGACATGCCAGAAGATGAGTATCTATCAACTATCTCCTGCATACAGGGTTCCCATCGAACGCTCAATAATTGACCAGTCTTTTTTCTACGATAAGTGAGCACTTTCCCTTTCAAATCTTTCTTTTGTAAATATGCCATATCTACGAATGACATTCCTCTGGTATAAAAACTGAATAAAAACATATCGCGAGCAAAGCTTTTAGAAATAGAATGGCTTAAGTCCAGATCTTTTAATTTTCTTATGTATTTTACTGGAATAGCTCTTTTCACGGTTTTCTCTGATGATGTAAAAACCCTCTTAAATGGATTCTTATTCTCGGTAAATCCATCATCAACTGCTTTGTTATAGACCGCTCTCAATCGTTTCATATAAAAAGAAATTGTATTGGGAGACAATGATTTTGCCTTCAAATAATATTCATACGAAAGCAGCAGTTCAGAATCCATTTCCTCAAAATAAAGATCTTTTCCATTCCTAAACTCACGAAAACTATTAAATGTCGCTGTATAAGTCTCGCTTGTACGATATTGTCCTTGCTTCCAAAGCTTTGAAATAGTATTCTGCATTCGATTGAATAATGTAATATCAGAAGATTTATTTTGAAACTCCCGCATAACTGTATCAGCATTAAATTGAAGGTTTGAAGATGACAATCTCTGGATAATATGCTGTAATCTTCTGTTATCCCATTCAATATTTTGCTGAATACGGGACAGATAATCATATCTCTTCATATCAATCGTACTTAATATAAGACATCCCTTGTCTGAGTTCCATTCATCTGTAAATATACGGTAATCCGTCTTTAACTGACGGATTACACGGTTCTGGATAATCTGATAATAGATGGTACCTTCCTTTCCCTCTATGGTGGAAGGTCTGAATTTTACTTTCACACTGGCCATAGGCTTACTTTTTAGGTTCGTCCGTTATAGACTTGTCCTTGATGGACTTCGCCTTGGTGTCCAGTTCTCTCGCGGCCTGTTCTTTCAGTCGTGCCTGCTCAGTCAGAGTAGCTTGTCTCTGTACCGCTTCCTCGTAGGCTTCCACGTCCTCACGTATCTGTTCTGTCCGTTCGTTATTCCGGTTCGGTCCAAAGAGATTCTCAAGTTCCACAAGTTGTTCGGGGGTAGCCTCTCCTTTCATTTTGACATAACGGTATTTCAGATCATTATCGGCCTGCACGTTATCTGTCCTCACCGAAAAATAGAGAGCCACGGACAGAATCACGATTGTCACGAACATCACGAAAAAACTCCCAAGAGTGTACGGGGATTCTATACTCAGGCTGAAATGATGGTTGATGTTGCTTGTCTTGACGGCATTCTTTCTGACTGTGTCATTGGTCTCACAAAACAAAGCTTCCACTTTCTCCTGGTGCTGACGCTGTTCATTTCGCATTTCTGACAAGACCTGTCCGAGTCTTTCCTGTGACGAGTTTTTCCTGTCCATGGAAACCATATCGTTCTTTATGGCGGCAAGACCCTCGTACACGCGAGCCAACAATTTGCAAAATGTCTCATGACTTTTCCGGACTTCATTCAGCACGGACTCATCCTTTTCCTTTTCATTGTTAACTGTCGGGCTATTGCCTTCCGGCGAGGGAGCGGACAGCCCGTTGATTTTGTTTTCGATTCTTTCCAGGCATCCGAAGATGCTCTCGATATATTCTTCCAATTTCATATTCCTGCAATTTTAATGTTCATGAATAATTTGAATGGGAAAGGACAGGCTACAACCCGAATCCTTTTCTTCTTTTCTTTTTCCTGCGTCTGCGCAAGAGTTCTTCCTGAGGTAACGGCTCTTCGGGAGCGGTATCGTTTGTCGGACTGAACAGTCCCGGTCCCGTACTTTCGAAAAGATGGCCTCCGTCCGGTATCCTTTGTAGTACCTTCCGTTCGGATTCCTGTTGGGCTTCCGAAGGCTTCCAACTCAATTGGGCATTCAGCCTGACAAAGCTGAACTCCCGACTAATCTGTGAAGCCTTGAAGGTCTGCCCGTCCTTGGTGAACCGGATTCCCTGTATGTCCTCCGGCCTTTTTATCTCCCTGACACGCTTTACAAATTCCAGCCTGATGCCCCGGCGAAGCAGATAATCGTTGAACTCTTTCCATGTTTTGGAATGCTTCAAAGCTGCCTTGACAGCATTGAAGATTTCGTATTTCACACGTTCCGAAGCATGGAGTTTCTCCACATTAGTCTTGCCCTTGCCCTCGGCGTATGTCAGCCCGTACTTGTCCTTAAGCAGTTTTGTGGCGATTTCATTACGCTTGTAATCGCTTTGGGAAGAGATTACCTTGCCGTCATATCCGATGCGGTTATAGACCAGATGGCAGTGCGGATTGTCTGTGTTATGGTGTCTTACCAGAATAAACTGAATGTTCTTTATCCCCATCAGCTCCATATATTCCCGGGCTATTTTAGCCATAAATTCATCTGCCAGCAATGCCTTATCCTCAGGCTTGAAGCTCAATGCGATGTGTCCGACAGGCTGTTTGATCTTCGGATTAAGCTCACGCTGGTAGTTGAAACTGTCCGTTATTTCCCGGATATTTCCCAGCAATACACCATCTGAGTCGATGATTTCCGCGTTGTCCTTGCCCATCACGTAGCGGATACAGCCGCCGAAAGATTTCCCTTTTTTGATCTTGCCAATCATGATTGCCTCCTTTCTCCGTGCCTGTACTGGACTATAATCTCCTTGAGTTTCTGCAGGAGTTCCGTCACCGTTCTTTGGGTACGGTGGAACCCGGCCTGATGGGACAGACGGGTCAGTTGGTTCAGATTGTTCGCCATACCCGTAAGACTACGTATGACGGCAGTTTCCTCGGCAGAGTGTCTGGCTGTTATCGTCGTCTCAAATGCTGATACGCGAAGAAATTCCGCTAGCGTGAGGTTGACCTGCCTGCTGCGTCGGCACAACCGTTCATAGTCTATCTTGGAGAATTTCACTGTAACTGCTTTGCTGAGTTTGCACACTCCGCTTATTTTGGGGCGTCCCCTCGGTCTGTTTTTCTTTCTGTCATTCATATTTTCTTCTTTTGATTTTTGATTATTCTTTTTCTCACAATCTGCGACCACCGGGAGCGGATTGCCTCCACTCTTCGGGAGTGGAGCGAGGTTTTCGGGATGCCCGAAAGATAACCTCGCTAACTCCCAAAACTGAAGTTTTGTCCGTTACTCCGCCAGGGCGGCTGCTGACTGTCTGAATACTGTAATGACTGGAGTCAGTAAGCAAGTCTGTCATTCTGGAAAATGTCACAGTTTTCTCCACTGCTCGAAGTCTTCCGAGTAGATTTCAAGATGCTGCCGGGCAATGTTCTCTAGCAGTCCGGAAACGCTCATTTTACGTCCTCCCAACCTGCGGACAAACTCGTCCAGCCTGTCACGTACCTCGCCGCTGACAAACACGGGCTTGCGGTCTTCGATTCTTGGGACCTGAAGAAAAGTTTTCCGGTACTCGTCCAGGGAAAGTTTTCTCTGCCTGCTGCTTATACGACGTTGAGATGAGAGAACTGCTTCCTCTTTTCCTGTTGGCGGTTGCCGGGGCTCGGATGGTTTTTCGGTTTGTACTACCGTTCCTTCTGACTTCTCTTTTCCGGTATCATTCAAGGATGATTCACTGGCAGTCTCAATGCTGCCATCTGACGGGAGTATGAATGACATATCCGTACCTGTCATGGCCTCCCATTCTTCTTTGGTCAATTTCTTTTTTGTTACCATACATTTTTGATTTTAATCGGTTTACTCACTGGTCTCGGTGCGCACCTTGACTCATTGTCGTGAGCAAAGGAAATGTGTATAGTGAACAGAATCAAGCGAATGGAGATATCGTGGCAATTATGTAATCTCGTGCACAATACCGATTGGGCGGTCGGTGCTGCCTGCCGTGATTTGCCGGAGTGATTTCTACATATCGGATTGTTCAAGCAAATTCTGTTTATAAAGAAAGATCATTGTATGCAGTTGATATGTAACATGATGTCATTCCGGGCAACGCATCGTCACCGATCTGAAAATCCATTGTAGTGTGATTTCTACTGCTTTTATTTGCAGTGGAAACAAGATAAAACGGTCACATTTCCTGCCGAGAATAGGACGATGATACATGATGGCATATCGGCTGTAAAAGACCTGTTCTGTTCCGGAGTTTTGAATATATGTTTAACTGAAAATAATGAAGACAATGGAAATCATCAGCTTTGAAAAAAGGACTTTCGAGGAGATTGCCGCCAAGCTGGATCGTTTCGTGCAGCGGGTGGAAAGCCTGTGCCGTGAACACGGCGGAAAAGAAATGGGAGAATGGATGGACAACCACGAGGTCTGCCGCAGGTTGCGTATCAGTCCGAGAACCTTGCAGACCTTGAGGGATAACGGGACGCTGGCCTTTACAAAAATCGGAAACAGGACTTATTACCGCCCTGACGATGTAGAACGTGTGGTCGGTAATGTGGAGGAAAAGCGTAAGGAAGCCCGCTGGAAAGGAAAGACCATTTGAACGAGTTTCAAGAATAATGTATAACCCTATATCAAACGCGTATGAGTAATGAAATCAGAGAAAAGGACCACGAGTGGGTAAAGGCATTCCACTCGAATTTCGACAGGCTGCTGGCCCTGCTTGAAAAGTTATTGGAAAAGCGTCAACCGTCTGCCTATGGCGATGAACTGCTGACGGACAAGGAAGTGGCATACCTGCTGAAAGTGAGCCGGAGAACCTTGCAGGACTACCGAAACAACGGTATTCTGCCCTATACCCAAGTGGGTGGCAAGATTCTCTACCGGGCTTCCGACATAGAAAAGACACTGATGAAAGGGTACAAGGAGGCGTACAGATACAAAAGAAGCTGACACGCCAAACGCTCCACAAAGGACACATAGGGATTTTGATTTTTCTGGAGGGAGCGCAGTTGACCGCCTGCCCATTTTATGTGTGTTTCTAAAAAACAGCCTTTTCAAATGATAAAATAACAGCATATAGAATTAGGTCCTATTTGAACCAATCTATATGCTGTTTTGTCTTTTTTTCTGACTTTTCCGTCAGTCGCTTGTTTCCGCTGCCGTCGGCGTCCATTGTACAGACGTGAAAGGGAAAAGGTTTTCGGGCTGAATACGCTCTGAAAGAGGAAGATTCTGCCCGAAACGGCATAGCCGCCAGACCTTTTCGCTTTCAATAGAGTCTGTACTAACTTCTATGGGCGGCGAGGAAATGGGCGACTGATAGAAAAATAAGGTCTATTACTTGTAATAATAAACTAATTATTATAACTTTAACCCTCATTCAATCAAAAACACACTCTTATATTATGAATAAAAAGAATTTTGCATTATTAGCAGTTCTATATGATACAGAAGGGGCTGATTTATATCACGATATTTATTTTCCAATAATAAAGTATGTTTTAGCCACTAAATGTACCCAACAAATTGATACGGCTAAATTTTATGATATTACTGAATTGCAGGATAATATAATGGCCACATTTGGAATAAAAATGCCATTAATTGTTCTAAAACAATGCATTCAGGCTATAAGCAGAGCTAATTCAGATTTCAATATTACGACTTACGAAAATGGACAGCAATTTCAAATAAAAAGAATATGGGATATTTCTATAAATGAAAATGTTGATACGAAAATGGATCAAGTAATTAAATGCTTTGACCAGTTGGAATCCGAATTTAAAATATATTTACAAGACAAATTAATTGAATCAGATAAATCTTTTTTAGATTTCTTTATCGATAACACTGAAGATTTATTCAAATACTTGAACAATTTAGATTCAGCGACATCAGTAAATGAAAATTATCTTCACATAGTGCGTTTTCTCTTAGAGTTGAGGGAAAATAAAATAGAACTATTTAATATAGCTAATGACATTTTTTGGGGATCATGTGTAGCTGCATTCCTAAAAAGAGAAGTGGATTTAAATATTCGACCAACAAATAGTATAGACTATTATTTAGATTCATCTCTTGTCATGGCCATTCTGGATTTTGATAGTGAGGCTAATGTTATTTATGCTAAAGAACTTCTAGAAATAATATTAAACTCAGGGAATAGAGCTATTGTCAATACAATGACGGTGAAGGAAATAGATTCTATTCTATATGCTGTGGAAAAAGCTCAGGCTCCTAATCCAAATACAGCAATTGCTGAAGCTTACTATAGAAGAAATTTATCTTCAAGTAAAATATTATCATTAAGAAATAAGTTAAGGACACTAATCGAAAATACAGGTATTATTATTCAAGGAGAATCTGATATCGAGTTAAATAATATCATAACTAGATATAAAAATAAACAATCTGTTAAAGAATTAGGAATACAGAGAAATCAGATAAATTCAGAAAATAATTTCCGTGAAATACATGACATATATATAAATGACTATATAATAAAAAAGAGAGGACATGTTCAATCACGAGAAAAAATTAATTGCATATTCGTATCACTAAATATTGATTTGATACAATTTATCAAACAAAATAATACTGGAACAAAATTTTCACCAATAATTCATCCAGCAAAAGTTGTTACTGATCTATGGATTCATAGCTCTAAATCAACAATTGTAAGAAAAAAAGGTCTTATTGAAGTTATTTCTCGATGTATTGCATTAAACAATACAGATGTTCGACATAAATTAAGATTAGTATCAAAATACATCAATGAAGAAGAACTGTCTAAAGAGGATTATTCTGCTCTGTATTGTGCTTTAGTCAATCGTTCTCAAAAAGTTCTGAATGAAGTAGTTAAAATCTCAGATATAGGGGAAATTTCAGATGAAGAGAAACAAGAAAATATAAAAATAGCATCCTCAACCATTCATTTAGCTATAGAGGAACATGCGGAACGAATTAAACGGATGGAAACAATGGGAGAAAAATTAGAAGAGTTTTCATCTAGACTGCAAAAAACGACCCAAGAATTAGACTCTATAAAAGGTATGTTGGATAAGCAAGTTTCTATAAATAGTAGCAAGCAAGATGAAATAGAAAAACTTAAATTACAAATTGATAATAAAGAAAAAGAAAATCAAAACAGCTACAATGAGATTATAAAACTAAAACAAAAATTAAAGACAAAAGATAGAATTTCAGAAATCGAAAAATTGACAGAAAACCTTGATTCAAAAATTAAAGATCTCAATGAAGATAGAGAAAAATCAATTTCTTTAGTTAAATTCTATATTCCTTTTTTTTCCGAAATATTGGCGATTATTGCATTAATAATAATAGCACCTCTCTCTATTTGCAATTTCGTAAGTGATATGTCTAACTTGGATATTACATACGAAAATTTATTGGGATATATTACAGGAAATAAACTACTAACATTAGGATTGGTTTTTTCTATAGTTACATTCATTTTGGGCCTTACTAGGATTCAGAATTTATTTATTTTATCACCTAAAATAAATAAATCAAGAATTATTAATGAACAAAATGAGTTTTGGAGTAATAGTCATCCTGAATTTCAGAAGCTAAAGGATCAAAGAAAAATACTTGAAGAAGAAATGGAAAATTTAAAAACATTAATCTAATATTACAATATACAATACAGCGCCAGTATTTTAATATTACTGGCGCTGTATTGTAATTATTTTCTTATTAGTTTATCCATATCCTCTGAAATCTTGTCATCTGTAACTTTTGCGTATCCTTGTGTGGTTCTGATATTTGTATGGCCCATCATCTTTGAGATGCTTTCCATGGGAACCCCGGCAGAAACCATCAAGGTACCGAAAGTATGACGGCTTTGATGGTATGACAAGTTATGCTTGAACTGAAGGGAAAATCCTAATTCATGTATCTCAAACCAAATCATACTCCGTATGGGTAATGGGAAAATGGGCTGACTATCATCTGTCGTATTATACAAGGAAATTATCTGCTCCGCTACCGGGTGCAATGGTATAAATGACTCAACGCTTGTTTTCTTGCGGTATGTTCTGATATATTTCCGTCCTTCTGCAGTTGTACCTATATGATGCGGATAGAGATTGCGTACATCAACGTAAGCCAAACCGCAAAAACATGAAAATATAAAGGTCCTTCTTGCAAGTTCCTGTAGTGGATCCGGTTTTGGATGGCTCATTATCTCCTGAAGCTGATTCTTGCTTATATACATGAGCTTTGTAGGTGCCTTCTTTTCATATTTTATATCATCCAAAGGATTATATCTTAAAATTCCGTTATCCACGGCAAGATAAACCAGACGTTTCAGCCAGCAAAGACAATGGTTACGGTATGATGGCTTATGAGGGTAATTTGTTTTCAGATACAAAATGAAATTGGTGCCAAACTCTTCGGTAATATCTGTAAAAAGCATGTCCTCCTTGCCCAGAGAACGGATGTATTCCCCCAGATAGTAATGATACATTTTTGATTGCCTGTAACTGGAGGTTGAATCTATTTGAATGGAACGGATTTTCAGATTTTCCCGTTCCACCTCCCCTGCCTGTAATATGTATTTCGGGATGTCGACTGCTCCGGTCATGGCTGTTTTCAGCAGCTCTGCACTGATGACACCGTTTACTTTCAACAGTTCAGCATAAGTTTCATCTATTCGTTTTTTATACTCGCAAAGCATCCCGTTCAGTCTGTTGTTCTTGACTTCCCCTCTCTTGCTGTTCCACTCTTCCGGCTGGCAATACAACCCGGTCGATAATACAACAGCCTTTCCGTCTATTGTAATACGACACATGATTGATGTGGTCCCGTCAGATTTGACTTTACTGCGGTTTATATAATACAGTTGCTTATATGTACTTCTCATGATTCTTTCATTCTTGATTTATAATACCAGTTTCATATCACTCGTTGCTTCGATGAATTTGTCCATATCCTCGAAAAGTTTTTTAGGAGTTACCCTTGCATAAAGCTGGGTAGTTGTCAGATTGGTATGACCAAGCATTTTGCTGATTGTTTCAATAGGAACACCAGCCTCAAGGGTTATCAGACTTCCGAAGGTATGTCTTCCCATATGATAGACCAAATCACAGCTTATGCCAGCCAGATCCCGTAAACCTTTCATGTGGCGTCTCATATTGGGATGGTGTATCATAGGGAAAAGCTCTTTCCTGTCATCCGAACGATATTTTTCTATAAGAGAGATAGCCTCCGGCAGCAATTTGACGCGGGCCAGATATTCATTCTTCTTTCTCAGGTACTTTAACCATAAGTCGCCTTTATCGTCCTTGTATATATTATCTCTAGTGATTGAAACTGCATCCGCATACGGAACTCCAGTATAACAGGCAAAGAGAAACAAATCTCTGGCTATATTATGAGTGATTCTTTCCGGTGGTATCACAACATCACGAATCTTTTCAAAATCCTCACGAATCAAAGCCCGTGGTGGTTTCCGGTTCTCTTGGGGTAGTTTGAAATTCACAAAATAACGCTTCTCCGCATGTCCTTCCTTGAATGCCATCCGGCAGATTTTCTTCAGGATTGCCAGATAATGTCTTGCTGTATCTACCGCAAGTCCTTTGTCCTTCAGTATATAATCCTGAAACTCCCATGGGATGTGTTCATTCAACTGTCCAAAAGCAACATCACTTGTCTTGAATCGTTTTTGAATAAATTCGCCAAGATACCTGCGGGTGTAAATGTATGTTGACATGGAGCTTTTAGCTACATCAATACCGATTCTTGAGCGCATATCCTCGATATGCATATCAAGCCGTTTCAACAGAGTAATCTGGGTTTCTACACTTCCCTGCAAAAGCTCTTTGACAGCAGTTGCGTCAAAATCAATCTTACGTTCAACAAGTGAATCAAATGCAGAATTGACCGAAAGCAAGAGCCGGTCAATTTTTGCATTAACATCAACGGCTTCTTTACTCTTTCCATTCAGTCGGCTCTCTCTTGGATTCCATAACTCCGGAGTACATGACAGCTTACAACTGAATTGCGCCATCGTGTTGTTTACCGTTATTCGCCCCATTATCGGAGCCTTTCCGAATTTGTCAAGACCGCTCTTTTTCAGGTAGAGCAGCACCTTGAATTTTTCTACTTTCATACGCTTATTTTTTTAATGGCAAAATTACCTATTTTATAAGCGTCCTTTGATATGCAAAATGCTGACATACAGTGAATAATAGCCTCTGTGAAAGATTCTTTATTGTTCAGTCTGTTACCTGTTCGGTTCAGGTAACTGGGCAGCTAACATTCTGGTAACTGAACACCTGCAATATCCTGTCCATTTTTGCTTTCCATTATCTCAGCAAAAAACAGAACTTCTGCTCATATTCAACCAATTACGTTTTTCTTTCTCATCCCTTCATCTACTTGCTTCTTGTATTCTGTTCCACTGCTTTCGCCATAGCTATGCAACCCTTCAAATTGCCGCAGGTACAGATATTTATACGGTCAGCAAGATGCTCACTCACCGCAATGTGTCAACAACACAAATATATGCGGAGCTGGTGAGCGAAAAGAAACGTGAGTCGGCAAATAAGATTTCTCTGAAATAAAATATATTTCATCAACATATCATATAATAAACAAATAGCATTATATTTGCATATTATATGATATGTTACAACTATGGCAAAGAATACAATGGGCACTAAGTTGCCTCGAAAACTAGAGCAAAAAATGGAGATTGTAGGTGAGCAAATCAAATTAGCACGTCTACGTCGCAATCTGAGTGTGGCACAGGTGGCTGAACGAGCAACCTGCTCACCCCTCACGGTATCACGCATCGAAAAGGGAGTGCCTACCGTTGCCATAGGTATCTATCTTCGTGTGCTTTATGCTCTGCAACTGGATGAAGATATTCTCTGGCTTGCCAAAGAGGATAAATTGGGAAAATCATTGCAAGATTTGACTTTAAAGAATCGTGAACGTGCATCTAAAAAGGAATAAACAATGAAAAAACTATTGGTATATGCCGATTTTGATTGGCTAAAAGAGATTGAACTCATTGGAGAGTTAAGTTATGAATCCCTTCGTGGTTCGGATAGTTACGCCTTTCAGTTTAATGATGAATGGCTGAAGCGATATGGCAACCTATTTATTAGCGCAGACCTGAATAACTATAAAGGATTACAATACACACAACTGGAAAAAGATATTTTCGGATGCTTCTCCGATGCCTTGCCCGATCGTTGGGGTCGCACGTTGCTCAACCGTAGGGAGCAGATTTTGGCTACCGAAGAGAAACGACCTGTCCGCCGCTTATCCTCGTTTGATTATCTGCTGGGGATTGATGATTCATCGCGCATGGGTGGATTTCGCTTCAAAAAGACACCCGATGGAGACTTTATCAACTCAAGCAACACCCTACGCATCCCACCATTAACCAGCATTCGTGAATTGATTCATGCCAGTAGGGAAATTGAAAAAAGCGAAGAAGGAAACAAGCTACCCGATAAAAAGTGGCTCACTCAATTAGTACAACCCGGCTCTTCATTGGGTGGAGCCAGGCCGAAAGCCAGTGTAGTCGATACGGACAAAGTGTTGTATGTTGCCAAATTCCCCTCTCGCAAAGATGATTACAACGCAGGGCTTTGGGAACACTTCTGCCACCTTTTGGCTAAGAAAGCAGGAATCAATGCGGCCTCTACGCAAGTAATTTCTACAAGCGACAAGTACCACACGCTCTTATCACGTCGCTTTGATAGAACCGACGACGGCAGACGAATACATTTTGCTTCTGCGATGACTTTACTTGGACTTTCGGATGGAACCAACGCAAGCACCGGAAACGGGTACTTGGATATTGTAGACTTCATACTTCAAAATTGTACGGAGGTAAACAAGAACCTTCAAGAATTATATCGACGTGTAGCTTTTAACATTTGCATCGGCAACTCGGACGATCACTTCCGCAACCACGGGTTTCTGCTCACAGCTAAAGGTTGGACGCTATCGCCTGCTTACGATATGAATCCAACGCTGAATGAATATCAGAGCCTACTTATTTCCAACTCTTCCAGCAAAGCCGACTTAGCAATTCTTTCAGATGCTTGTGAAGACTATATGTTACCTCAAGACGTAGCCACAAAGATTATCTCAGAGGTAGTAGCAGCCGTAAAAGGGTGGAAAGCATTGGCAACTAAATTAGGAATAGCGAACAGCGAAATGGATTTATTCGGAAATACCTTTGAAAGCAGAATCAAAGAATACATCTAATTCTCTGGCAAAACAGATAGCCATTTACCTTATAAGGGAGACAAACACAGCCATATCAACGCCAAATGCGGACAATTGCACAAACATTTTGGAATCAATAAGTTATTAGTATATATTTGCGCACAAATGATAACTATTGATTAATATGACAACTAAAAAAACCGACTACATTATTATATATTCTTTCTTATGTGCATCAATATTGAGTATTGCTGTACTGGCCCGTATGTTTGCAGTAACAGAACTCAAAATGGATGAGTTCTCAGCTCTTATGGTCTTTTTCGTGACTTGCCTTTTCTTGGTGGCTTCTATTTTAGTTTCCAATCCATATTGAATGATTGTCTTTTGCCTGTCGTAGAGCGAATTTTCAGAAAGAAACATCCACAATTAGAGCCTGAAATTGTAGTGGAAACGCTTGTAGAAGCTCCACAAGAACAGGAGCAGAAGGAGCCTACCGTGCTTAACTACGGGGAATATAAACAAGCCGCGCAACATAAATTTGTGCAAGAGCAGGTACAAACTTTGGAACGGGTGCTCTCTTATACTGGGCAAGAGATGGCATTGTATATGAGCGAGAAGGATTTGCAACAACTTTACAAGCATATCCGCTTTTTCCAATCCGCTACAGAACAGGAATGCGAACAGATAAGTAACCCTGTGGCCGTTGATAGCAAACTAAAATCCATTGACCTGATGCACTTTGGTTGGAATATCGGTAACCAATTTAAGAAATCGGGTATTGAGACAGCAACTTTCATCAAGCACGTTTTCGCCAAAGATCTACATGATAGCGTAATTTCCACCATCAAGCGGAAACTCAGAGTCGAAGGCACTTGCATTATTAAAATCAAAGAGGAGCTATAAATTATATTTCTTAGTCTATATCAAGCGATCACTTTTGCGTGGTCGCTTTTTTTATGCCGTAACCTGCTGGCATATAGCAACAATCACCACTGATAAGTTATTATCCAGTTATAGCTTGGTGACTAATTTCACCGTAAAATCACCTGTTTTCTTTGCACACGAACTATTAAAATCAAGAGTTTATGTGTAAACACGAAATTACTTTTGATAAGTTACCGCAGGCGATAACTTATCTGACCGAACAGGTCGCAGAGTTAAAACAGTTGGTATCGGAACTTCAGGCACCGCAATCTGAAAAGCATCTGCTGGTTGGTATTGACGATGCTTGTCGTATTATTCAAAAAGCAAAGCCGACCATTTATGCCCTTGTACGTAAAGGGATACTTCCCTCTTATAAGAAAGGGAAGAAGCTTTACTTCTATGAGGATGAACTACTGGCATGGATCGAAAACGGACGAAAGAACACGGCTGAGCAGAACTACGACCAGATGCTGGCCTCGATGCAAAACGGAGTACGTCGCAAACCAAAATCAGGTTTTAACCTTTAATCCGTCAGAGTTATGAAAGAGAAATCAATAACTCCCGAAGGAATTATCAATCAGGCAATGGGAATGAATATGTCCTTTACAGAAGCAGAATTCCCGGTTGAGATATTTCCATCCATGATTCAGAGGATTATACACGAAGTGTACGAATGTCAAAGTTATCCGATTGACTACACGGCTGCCTCTATCCTGACAGCCATTGCCGCAGGAATAGGTAATACCCACCTTGTTCAAATGAAACAAGGCTGGGTGGAGAGTGCCATTCTGTTTGTTGCATTGGTTGGCCGACCAGGTGCTAACAAAAGCCATCCCCTCAGTTTTGCCATGAAGCCCTTTATCAACTTCGATTATCAGCAGAATCTGGAATTTGGAAAGTTGTATGCTAAATATGAGCAAGATATATCCATGAGCAAAAAGGAGCGTATGGATGCTGGCGTAGAGGAGTTTCCACAAGAGCCTATTCGCAAACGCTTTCTGGTTTCAGACATCACACCTGAAGGATTGAGTTATATCCATGCACAGAATAAACGTGGGCTTTGCCTTTGGTCGGATGAGCTTTCGGCATGGTTCAAGAATTTTAATCGCTATAATAATGGTTCAGAGGAGCAGTTCTGGTTGTCGGTATTCAGTGCAAAGACTGTTATTTCCGACCGCAAAAATGCTAAAAGCTCCGTCTTCATCACTCGCCCGTTCATTCCAGTGATTGGCACCATCCAGAAAAAGATTCTCAGTGATTTAGCTCATGGCGACCGTTCGAGCAATGGATTTATCGACCGTATTCTGTTTATCATGCCTACCATCCAGCAAAAAGCTCGATGGAACGAAAAAGATATTTCTCCCGACTTGGAATCTCAATGGCATACACTACTAAATAGGCTTATCAACATCGAGTGCGCATTGGATGAGAACAATGAGATTCAGCCTTCAATCGTAACCTTCAGCGACGAGGCTCGCAAGTTCCTGTATAAATGGCAACACGAACATGCAGACCTGTGCGATAACCTTAGTAATGAAATACTTTTAGGAATATATTGTAAACTGGAAATCTATATCATCCGCTTTTGCTTGTTGATACAGATAACCCGCTGGCTTTGCGGAGAGTGTGGCAAGGAACAGGTAGACACCGAGACCGTCCGACGAGCGATTTTGCTAACGGAATATTTCAAACAAACCGCTACCAGAGTGCAAAATCTAATGAACGAAACGGCTCTTACGGTACAGCAACAATCCGTTCTATTTCAACTCCCCGAACTCTTCACCACTGCACAAGGTATAGAGATAGCCGCCAGTCAAGGGATGAAAGAGCGGGCTTTCAAAGAGTTCCTGAGTAAACACACAGGAACCCTTTTTCAGAAAGATCGGCATGGAGAATACAGAAAAGTATAACCGCATTATCCACACTATCCACATTTTGAGAAACCAAAATGCAGAAAATGTCGAAAATGCACTAACAAAAAGAATCAATGACACACAGATTTATATTAGAACCCTACAAAAGCATTGCCTCTCGACACACCTGTCCGGAGTGCAAGCACAAAAGATATTTTTCCCGATATATTGATACGGAGGGAGCCATCTCCTTTCCCGAATACGTCGGGCGGTGCGACCGTGAACAAAAGTGCGGTTACCACCTCACACCCAAAACATACTTTGAGCAGAATCCCGAACAATGTGAACAGACACAAGCGCGTGAGCGTCCGTTTCGCCCTACTCCACCACCATCATCAACAAGCTATATAGACGAAGCTTTGGTAAAACAGTCGATGAGTCATTACAAGGAAAATAAACTATTCCAGTTCTTATTATCTCAGTTTGGAGAGGACGAGTCATTGCGACTAATGAAACTCTATCGGGTAGGAACAGCCAACCATTGGCAAGGTTCAACGGTATTTTGGCAAACGGATATACAGGGCAAAGTCCGCACCAGCAAAATCATGCTTTATAATCCAGCCAATGGCAGACGCATCAAAGAGCCGCACAATCACATTACGTGGGTACACTCCCTTATTCATAAGGATGGGTTTACTCTCAAGCAATGCTTCTTTGGTGAACACCTATTGGCCAAAGACAGCACAAAGTCGGCGGCTATTGTCGAAAGCGAAAAGAGTGCCCTGATCGCCAGCTCCTATCTACCACAATATTTGTGGATCGCTTCGGGTGGGAAGAACGGCTGTTTCCGAGAGGAGAATCTCAGCGTGCTCAAAGGCAGGAACGTCGTGCTCTTTCCCGATTTGGGAGCCACCGATGATTGGGCGGCCCGAATTTCCACAATGCAGCGAATGGGAATTACCGTCAAACTCTTCGACTATTTGGAGAAGAACGCTACCCCGGAACAACGGAAAAATGGATTCGACATTGCCGACTTCATATTGGAGGTGAAACGACCGCAAACCATTTTGCAAGGTATGATCGCTAAGAATCCATCTCTTAATCTGCTGATAAAAGAGCTGGGATTAGTGCTTATAGAAGAACCTGTTCACCCTGTTAGTACAGTAAAAAGAAGAGGCTTCAAGCTTTAAAAGAAAATCGTAGATTTTGAGGTAGCAAGTTTATGTTTTGGACGTCCCAAAACCTTGCTTTAATCCCGATGGTCTGCAAATTGAACTAAAAAAAATGAACGCATGAAAGCATATAATAAAGGTGGAAGACCCACCAAATCGTTAGTCGAAAAACGAACTTATCGGGTGAATCTAAAGATGAACACCGAAGAGTATTACACCCTCAAGGAACGAGCTTCGGAAGCCGAAGTCTCACCCTGTGATTTTATCCGAGCCATCATTCTGAAGGCAGAAATCAGGCAACGCCTCTCACCCGAATGGATGGATCATATCCGTAAGCTATCCGGTATGGCAAACAACCTGAATCAGATCGCACACAAGGCAAATGCTGCAGGTTATCCGGATGCACGCATGGAATATCTATTCTTAGCCGACAAGATTGACAACCTGTTAAACCAGATACAACAATGATAGCGAAAATAGTAAAAGGCACCTCGTTTAGTGGTGTGGTAAAATACATTCTCGATCCCGAAAAGCAAACCAATCTATTGGCAGCAGATGGTGTACGGCTAAAGAATTTGGACTCTATAGCCCAGAGTTTCGAGGCACAACGAGAACTAAACTCACGAGTAAGTAAACCTGTCGGGCATATCTCTTTGGATTTTTCGGCACAAGACCGAGACAAACTCTCTAATGAAGTAATGGCTCGCATCGCACACGATTATATGGACCGGATGGGAATAGTCAACACGCAGTACATCATTGGTCGACACCATGACAAGGAACACCCACATTTGCATATCGCATTCAATCGGGTGGATAACAACGGACGCACCATCTCAGATAAGAATGACCGCATCCGCAGCGAAAAAATTTGTAAAGAGCTGACGGCCCAATACGGTCTGTACTTCGCAAGTGGCAAAGAGCAAGTAAAACAGCACCGGTTGAAAGAGCCTGATAAAACCAAGTATGAGATTTACAATGCCCTAAAGACAGCTCTTCCAGAATGCAGTAGCTGGCGTGAACTATTAAATCGATTGAATAAAGAAGGCATCGCCGTTGAATTTAAGATGAAGAGCGGAACCAATGAGCCGCAAGGCATCAAGTTCAGCAAAAACGGCTATCACTTCAATGGTTCAAAGGTAGACCAGCAGTTCAGCTTCTCAAAGATTAATTTTGCATTGCAGCAGAATGCCCATGCTGATCAGAAGCAAGAAGCAATCATCCAGCCATCGCCCCAGAAAGTTCAACAGGAATTTACCTCTCCTGATACGAATAGTTTATCAAGCAGCATCGGTGGATTATTCGATGGATTGCTCACTCCCTGCCCGGCCTACGATCCTGAAGAAGAAGCTTTCCGTCGCCAGATGCAACGAAAGAAAAAGAGAAAAGGAATAAGAAGATAACAAATTAAAACAAAAAATTATGGATATAAAAATTATCATCTCCATGTTCGAGGACTTGAAAAAGTTAATATCAGAACAGTTTAGTAACCTTTCGAAATTGGTTGAATCTCTGGCTAATGCCAAATCCGATCAACCTGCGCTACCGATTATACCACAACAAGTGGATCTGTCAGAGTTAGAGAACCATGCGTCTCATACAAAAGAGCTTATCCAAGAGGGTTTCAAAAAGCACCAAGAGCAATTGGATGAACTTGGGCAGAAGTTAGAAAAACAGCAGAATAAACCCCTACCTGTTCAAAAGCATCTGCACACCATAGAGTTAAAATCCTCAAAGGTGGTCATCGCACTGATCTCGCTTGGTGTGGCACTATTCAGCTCAGTATGCTACAATGTCTATCAATTCTCAGCAAACAGCCGTTTGAGTAATAACGACATCAAGTTCCGCTACATCAAAGCATTCGGAGAGATCACATCCGAAAACCTACTGAAACTTGAAACCATCTTTGAGTATGAGCCCGACAAACAGAAGCAACGCTCCATACGTCGAATGATTGAGGATCACGAACAACGTGTAGAGCAGAGAGCCCGTGACCTCGAACAAGCCCGCCTCAAAGAGGCACAAGCCGAACAACTTCGCAAAGAAGCTGAAAGTATAAAGCAGAAGAAATAGAGTATCAACACATTGCAAAGATGGAGATTTTTGTCATTCTCCATCTTTGTATAAAGAGCGTTCTAACCCTAACAGATAGCAGCAAACCTGTGATGCCGGAAAAAGAAGCAAAACAATTAGATACTTCACTACCTATTTTTAGCATCTTGAGAGAAATAATCATCCTCTTTTCTCTTTTTATAGCAGATTGTTTTATATCTTTGTTTAACAATTAAGAATTTTGTGATGGACAAACCCATGAATCGGATAAAAGAAGTGCTTGAAGAAAAAGGTATCAAACAAACCTGGCTGGCAGAAAAACTTGGAAAAAGTTTCTGTATTGTCAATTCTTATGTTTGCAATAGAAGACAGCCCAGTTTGGAAGTTTTATTTCAGATAGCAGAAGTCCTTCAAATGGACGTAAAAGATCTTATAAAATCCTCTAACAATGATTGAAGTCGGAAATATAATAAAGAATCTAATACCAACAGAAGCTGTTGTTGTTAACAAAATACAGAAATTAGGAACTATGTATTCGCTCAAATTTACAGGAGTAAATACGAACAAAAGCAGTTCCAAGGTAATTACAGAAGAACAGTTCAGTTCTTTAGAAGTATTGACATCTGATGGAGAGTTCAATTTCAAGGGCGATCCCGGTAAATTTGTATTATTTGCAGAAGCAGAACGAATAAACTCCGCTTATCAATTTGATCCTCTATTTGCCATCAATTGTAGTGTTGTAGATCCACTACCCCACCAAGTAGAAGCTGTATACAAATTTTTGCTTCCCCAACCTAAAATACGTTTTTTGCTGGCAGATGATACAGGTGCAGGAAAAACAATTATGGCAGGCTTATTATTGAAGGAGCTATTGATGCGAAAGATCATTGAGCGCATACTTATTATCACACCAGGCGGCTTGACCAAACAATGGCAAGAAGATGAAATGGGAGTAAAATTTAATATTCCGTTTACGCTTGTCAATAGAAGTATTTTTAATGCTGACCCTACCATTTTTCGCTCAGCAAATAAAGTGGTAGCCTCTATTGATTTCATTTGCCGAGAGGATGTGTTGAACATTGTCAGCAACACGAATTGGGATATGGTTATCTTTGATGAGGCTCATAAACTATCGGCTTATGAATACGGACAAAAAACATATAAATCAAAACGATATGAAGCTGCTCACTTACTTTCGCAACAATGTGAGCACATCTTGTTGTTGACAGCTACCCCACATAGAGGAAGAACTGATACGTTCAAGAAACTTCTCCAATTATTAGACGAAGATATTTTTGCAACAGAGGATATTGCTGCCGACAGAGTGAAAGAATTAAGTAAAGATGGGCTGAATAAGTTTTTCATACGCCGATTAAAAGAGGACATGAAAGACTGGAATGGTAACAATCTATACAAAAATCGGTATACCAGAACAGTATCTTTTCAATTGACACCTGAAGAAAAGCGACTTTATGACAATGTTACCAACTATTTGACCAAGCAGAAAGAAGAAGCAGCCGAAACAAGGAACATCCATGTATCTTTGGCTTTGGCTGTAATGCAACGACGGTGAGTCAGTTCTATTTTTGCCATCAAAAACACATTATACAAACGTTGGATTGCGTTACAAGGCATAGTAGATGAAGTAGGCAAGAATCCTAATATATGGAAACAACGCCAGAAGTTAGAAGAACTTGATGTGGATAGCATCGACCAATACGATGACCTGGAGGACGATGAACGAGATGCATTGGATGGTATCCTATCTGACCCTCGAAAATTTAAATTGTTCACCACTTCAAAAAGTTTAGCAGAGATACAGACCGAAGCTCAAGAAGTGAAACGTCTGTATGAGATGGCAAACAGCCTATACAATCAAAATCAAGAAGAAAAGAAATACATTGAGCTAAAAGAACTCTTGAAAAGCCAAGGAGTTATCAATGGCGAAAAACTCGTTATTTTCACAGAGCACAAGGACACATTGCTCTATTTGAGAGAACGCCTAAGCAATAACGGCTATAAAGTAGCAGTCATTCATGGAGGCTTATCTGTTGATGAACGCCGTCAGGCACAATGGGATTTCATGTCTCCCGAAACCCAAATACTCATTGCAACCGATGCTGCCGGCGAAGGTATCAATCTTCAATTTTGTAGATTACTAATAAATTGGGATATCCCCTGGAACCCTAATCGCTTAGAGCAACGCATGGGACGTATCCACCGCTATGGACAGAAAAATGATGTACTGGTCTTCAATATGGTGGCGGACAACACACGGGAAGGGCAAGTATTGTCTCGTTTACTGATAAAGCTGGATATTATTCGTCAAAGCATGGGTGATGACCGCGTTTATGATGTTATTCAAGATGTACTGAAGGATGTTAGTCTGGATGCTATTATAACTTCCGTTTTTGATGGAAAAGAATCTTCTTTTGATCAGTTTATAGAACAGGATGAAATCATCATTGAGAAAGTATTCCGGAATAAGATAGAAGAACAACAAAAAGTAATCGCCCATAGTGAAGTCGATTATAAAGATGCCCGTATTCTCAAAGAACATTCTGACGAGAAACGATTGCAACCGATTTATATTCGTTTCTTTTTTGAAAGAACTTTCAGCTATTTAGGAGGAAAATACAGGATGATACAAGACGGAATTTATCAAATGGAAAACATTCCGGATGTACTTTCCAAACGTCTAAAAGATGATTATAACATCTACGCTGAGAATATCAATAAATTATTGTTCTGTTTCGATAAACATATATTTCTCGACTATCAGAATACCAATGCCATATTGGGTAAGGTACACTATATCAATCCGGGTAACGCTTTGTTTGATGCACTCATTGATTGTGTGCGCGATTCTTTCAGAGACGAAATGCTGAAAGGTACGATTCTCGTTTCACCGGAAGATACTGAAGACTATTTTGCTTTTTATGTTAAAAATCAAATCACAGACAATCGTCCCAATAAAGGAGACGACAGTATAGCAAATGAACAGCTTAGTTTTGTTTATCAAACTAATAATGGAGTATTTCATGCAACTTCACCGGCCAAGTTTCTGGATCTGCATGCACCCCTTCAATTTGCCAAGCAAATCACTCCTCCTGCTGTTATAGGTAACGAAGAAGTCACCGAATGGGCATTCGAGAATATCACCTTACCTCTATTCACCTCTACACAGGAGATTGTAGAAGCAGATGCCGCAAAGCGAAAAGAATATTTGCAGACTGCATTCAGTCAGATTATCATGGATTTAGACATAGAAATTAATGAATTGCAAGGTAAGGTTTTATTGGGAGATGTAAAAATACAGGAAAAGTTATTGCATAAGATGGAACGAAAAGCAGAACTACTCCGCAAAAAAGATGAACGCATCCGCGAAATGGAGCAAATGGTTCAAATAAATCCCAAAGCTCCGGAAATATTGGGATGTGCCTATGTCGTCCCCCTCAGCCAAATGGAGTATGAGCAACATTACGGCATGAAAAGAGACGATGAAGTAGAAGCCATAGCCATGAATATAGCTATCGAATATGAGGCTGCCAATGAATGGCAAGCGGAAGATGTTTCCAGCCAAAACTTAGGATATGATATCCGAAGCGTTAACAAGTTAGATATTAAACGATATATTGAGGTCAAAGGTCGTTCAGGGATTGATGGGGTTATGCTGTCGGAGAATGAAATGAACCGGTTGGCACAACTGGGAAACAGTGCATGGCTTTATATTGTAGTGAATTGCAAATCTAAACCACAATTGCACCGTATTCAAAACCCAGCCAAGAAGCTCATCTTTGAGCGGAAAGACAAAGGAGTACAATACTATCTGCCACTGGATGAATGGAGAAATAAAACTGAAAAATAAGGAAAACATAAATATGACAAAAGCAAAAAAACTGATAGAAGTAGCTATGCCGATTAAGGAAATATCGGCTGAGAGTGTACGTGATAAATCTATTCGTCACGGCCATATTTCTACTTTACATTTATGGTGGGCACGCCGTCCACTTCCTGTGTGCAGGGCTGTAATCTTTGCCAGTCTGGTACCAGACCCATTGGATGAGCAATGTCCGCTGGCTTTTAAAGATGCTATACAGGAGTTGTTAAGTAACGATCCACTTTATGTACCTTATCCGGATATTCCATATACGGCGATATATGATCCAATGCCGGACAATCTGCGCAATCGTTTGCTGATGTTTATAGGAAAGTTTTCTCCAGTCTGTCAGGCTAATATGTTGAAAAGCAAAAGTACAGCTTCGAAAGAACAGTTAAGTGAAGGTTGCCTGATAAAATGGGAAAGTAAGAACGATAAAGCTGTTCTAGCAAAAGCAAGAAAGTTAATTTGGGTTGCATACAATGCAGAACAGAATCCTGATGCTTCTTTTATTTCATTAAGTCAGTCATTTGATGCAGCCTATCAAGCTATTGAAGAAGCAGAAAACAATCTCTATACTTGCATAGACCGTCATTTGGAAACTGATATTATAAAAGAAAAGGAGGCTGCACTGAAAACTGCAATTGATTGTTTTCAAAAGCAGATGCCAAGTGTGTTCGATCCATTTGCAGGTGGAGGTGCTATACCCTTAGAGACAGCGCGTTTGGGATGTCGTAGTTATGGCAATGATATTAATCCGGTTGCCCATATCATTGAAAAAGGAAGTGTAGAGTTTCCACAGAAATATGGGAAGCCCATACGATATACAGAAGAGGAGTTTCGTCGTATTTACGGAAAAGAAGGTATAGATATACTCATTACCAAAGGTATTTCTATCTGCAACGGCATTATAGATATTCCCAACAGACTTTCTTTTGATGTGGAATACTATGCCAAACAACTGTTGGCTATGACAGAGAAGGAAGTAGGGTATTTATATCCTGCCGATGAAAATGGGAACAAACCAATCGCTTACTATTGGGCAAGAACTGCTACTTGCTCTAATCCAAGCTGTAAAGCGGAAGTTCCTTTATTAAAGCAATTCTATTTGGCGAATACTTCATCAAAGAAGGTGTATTTGAATCCTGTCATTAATGGGACAGATATTCAATTCGAAATTAAGGAAGGGATGTGTCCTATAAAAAGTGGATGGAATAATCGGGGAAATATGACTTGTCCTTGTTGTGGAAGCATTACAACTGTAAATCAGGTAAAACTACAGTTTAAGGCAAAAACATCTAAAGAAGTATTATTAGCAATCATTTCTGAAACAAATAGAGGAAAGCTATACAGATCGCCAACCAAAAATGAATACATTAAGCCACAATCTAAAAATATAGATAAGCCTACAGATAGAATGGCTGTTGAAAATAATAGAAATTTCAACACTCCAGGATGGGGAATAGAAATTTATGGCGACATGTTCTCTGACCGTCAACTATTCATGCTCCAGGCATTTACAAAAAGCTTCTCTCTTTTAAAAAAGAAAATAGAACCAACGCAATATACTCAAGCTCTTTACACTTACTTAGCAATCTGGATTGATCGAATTGCTGTGGCTAATACTTCATTGGGAAGATGGCATAACGGGCGTGAAACTATTGAGCATCCATTCAGCAGACAAGCTATTGCTATGGTTTTCGACTATCCGGAATCCAATCCTTTTTGTAGTAGTTCTGGCAGCGCAACAAACCAACTCGAATGGATACTGCGATATATAGAATCAGAAAGTAATTCTTCTTTTGAGACCATATTAAAAAATGCTTCCAGTGGAGAAAAAAAACAATTTGGAGAAAAAAAACTGACAGCTGTGATTACAGACCCTCCATATTATGATGCGATTGCCTATGCGGATATATCAGACTTTTTCTACGTTTGGTTAAAGCGAACATTAAATGACACATATTCATTAAACTTTTCAACACCACAAACACCTAAATCAGAGGAGTGTACTGCACTAAAACATCATCATAACAATAGCGAACAAGAAGCTAAATTATACTTTGAAAAGAAACTCACAGATATATTTGATGCAATAGAACAACAAACGTCTGATATTGTCAGTATAATGTTTGCCCACCAAACAACAGAAGCATGGACCACGTTGTGTAATTCTATTCTAAGTGCCCGCATGAACATTACAGGTAGCTGGCCTATGGATACAGAAATGGCAAATAGAAGTTTGGGACTGGCAAGTGCTGCTCTTGAGTCTTCCGTTACCGTTTCCTGTCGCCCCTCCGAGCGCTTAGGCTATGGCAGTTTCAAACAAGTGAAACGAGCCATTGAAGAAAAAGTTAATACAGAAGTAGAAAAACTTTATGGATTAGGTTTTCGTGGTGCCGATCTATTAACCGCATGCTTTGGACAAGCAGTAAGTGAATTCGGCAAATATGAAAAAGTAGAGAAAGCTGATGGAAGCGAAGTGACTGTAGCGGAACTTTTAGAACTGGCAAAAACAGCAGCTTTCAATGCTTTGCTCAGAGGTTTTGAAGGAGATGAATATACCAAATTCTACATTGGCTGGTTGCAAATGAACGGTATGGGAGAAACTGATTTTGATGATGCTGCAAAATTCACACGCATCGGCATGAATATAGATGTTAGCGACATATTCCATCATCATTTACTTATTAAAGATGGAAATAAGCAGCATTTGGCCTCCTACACAGAACGAATTACAGGCGAAGTACAAGGCACTAACATCAGTGATCCATTAATAGACCAAGTACAACAAGCGATGATGTTATGGTCAAAAGAAAATCGCCCTAAACTATTGCGTCTTATTAAGCTGGTTGGTTCTGAAGCTAATAATAGTTTTTGGCGTGTATTGGCCTCCCTGAAAGAGTTACTACCCGATGGAGATGACCTGAAACAAGTAAATGAGCTGCTTGCCAATAGTGAGGAGTTAATACAGTCTTGCCAGAAGGATATAACTGGTCAGGCTACACAAATGAATTTAGGATTTTAATAAATACAGAATGATTATGAATGATAATTTATCCAAAGCACTCAGTATTTTTATTGAAGCCATGCGTCCATTCGTCGTGGGGTTCTTACTGGAGAAATTTAAGAATGAACCTTGGGAAGGCGTATTCTTTGCACGGCTTAAACCGGACAAACAAAACACCTGGAATAAAGCTGTTCAGTCGCTATCCGCAGATAGTGACCGTAAGCAACTGGTAGATTATAGCAATCTCTCAAGCTTTGCCATTGCCTTTAAGCAAGAACTAACCGATGAATTAGGGAGTAGCAAGGAGGCAAATAAACTTATTAGCTATCTGCAAGAGATACAAGAAGTACGTAATAAATGCAACCACTATCAGCCATTGGATGAAGACGAGATAGATAGAGCTTTTGGCACTATGAAACTAGTAGCTAAATTACTTCAGATGCCTGATTTAGTGACAGAAATAGATACAATAAAAAATAGAGGAAATGAACCTACTATTCAAATAGAGACACCTGTCACCACAGAAGCTTCTTCTACAGTTTCGTTCTCCGAAGACTCCCCTCTACCGGCCTGGTATACGAATGTATATCCTCATTATGACATCCGCAACGGTTCACTGGATGAATCTGTTTTTGCAGCAAACCTTAGCGAAGTGGCTATGGGCATCGGACAAGAGGTGTATAGCAATCCGACCATGTTTTTTGAAAAGACCTATATCACAGCTGGATTGCGCGATATAGCTAACCGAGTTGTCCGCGCGTTGAACGGTGAAGAAACCGATAATCGGGTTATCTCTCTACAGACTGGATTCGGAGGCGGTAAAACGCATACGCTGATCTCTTTATACCACATTACAAAAACTGGAAAATCTCTGCTCTCTTCAGCTTATACTCAACATATTTTAGACAGTAAAGTAGCTCCTCAGTTTGAGAATGCACAAGTAGCAGTGTTTACCAATAATACCACTGATGTATCACAAGGCAGAACCACCGATGATGGAATCACCATTAATACCTTATGGGGAGAACTAGCTTATCAATTAGGAGGTTTAGAAGGATACAACTTAATTAAAAAGAATGACATAGAACGGATTTCGCCGGCAGCCAATTTATTTCGACCCATTTTGGAAAAGTCAGCCCCTGCTCTTATACTAATTGATGAGTTAGCAGACTATTGTAATAAAGCATCGGCAGTCATGATAGGAAAAGGAAGTCTATCCGATCAGACTATTGGTTTTATGCAAACACTGACCGAGGTGGTATCTTCCGTACCTCGCTGCGTATTAATTGCCACATTACCCGCTAGCGCAACGGAAGTTGCTTCATCGGCTATCGGTCAACAGATACTGACTGCCTTAGAAAATCGTATTGTCCGGGTTGGAACAAGTATCAAACCCGTCGAAGATGAAGAAATATTTGAAGTCGTTCGCCGTCGTTTATTCGACAATATTGGGAATCCACAAGTGATAGAGCTTGTTTTAAACCGTTACAAGAATACATATCATAATCGACGTTCCGATTTACCCAATCAAGCCGACCGCATGGAATATATTAACAAGATGCGCAAATCTTATCCCTTCCATCCAGAATTGATTGATATGTTTCGTTTAAAATGGGGACAGGATTCTCGTTTCCAGCGTACTCGTGGAGTATTACGATTATTAGCATCCATCGTGAAGGATTTGTGGACACGACGGGGATCATTAACTGGTACCCAGGCATTAATCCATACCTCAGACGTCAACCTTAGTAATCTGCCAACATTGACAGGTACTATAACCAGTCTGATGGGAAGTCAGTGGGAAACAGTGATTCATGCTGATGTCATAGGTACCTCAAGCAATGCTTATAAAATAGATAATGAAGATCCTAACAACAATATCGGTAAATATAACTTGACCCAAGGTATAGCCACCACCATATTAATGGCTTCATTGGGTAATTTACAAAACAAAGGATTGACTATTGAAGAACTAAAACTATGTATTTTGAAACCTAGTGCATTCAATCATAGTGAAGTAAATAGTGCATTAAACAAATTGGAACAAGTAGCTCATTATCTCTATTCCACTAATGTTGGCTCACGCAGTTATTGGTTTCAATCCAAACCTAATATCAATATTTTGGTAAATCAGGCTAAAGCAGAAATAGGCCAAGCGGATATTTCGGGAGAAATCATCAATCGGCTAAATGCACAAACCCGTAACATATCAAAAATAAAGGTGCTGGTTAATCCAGCCAATGATATTCCTGAACAGAAAAATCTTACGTTGGTGATACTCGGTCCTGAGTATGCAACACAGCCAGGAAGTATAAATACCAAAACCAAAAAGCAAATTGAGCAAATAGCTCAAAATAAAGGCAATAGTAGTCGCATATATAGGAATACTATATTATATTTGGCATGCTCTGAAATAGGTTTAGGTATGCTACATAGTAAGCTACTTGAGTATTTGGCTTGTGCGAAAATACAAGCTGAATATAGTGGGCAGATAGAACCAGAACAGAAGAAAGATATTTTAGAGCGCAAAGCCGAATACGATAAACAAGCAAATACTTTACTTATTGCAGCTTATAATATTGTATGTAAATACTCTGTAAGCGAGGGATTAGAGAAAATTGAGATTAAAGATTTTGCGCAAGATTTTAACACGCAACTAAGTAGCAATCTTTTTAACAATATAAAAGAAGAAGAATGGCTACTTGAAAAGTCAATTGGCCTAGGAACTCTACGCAGCAGTGGCTTATACCCTACAATAGAGCAACCCATACAAGTTAACGACTTATATGAGGCCTTTCTACGCTTTGATGACAAACCCATGATTTGTGGAGTGGAAACTGTCAGTCAAAGTATTCAAAGGTATTGCGAGAATGGTGATTTTAATGTAGCTTGTGGTGAACAAGGAAACTACAATCGCATTTATCATCATGAATCTGTTCCATTCTTAGATGTTACCGATCCGCAATATTGGTTAGTTGATAAATCTATTAATAATCAACAAGAGCCTGAAGAAAGTTCTACCGAAGAACAACCTGTTGGATGGAATTCAGCAGCCGAAGAGAAATCAGAGCAAACGGACTCCTCCCAATCTGTTGATGAGATACGGAAATTCAAGTCCATCAAAGTATCTGGGAAAGTACCAGTTGAACGCTGGACTGATTTATTCTCCAGCTTTGTTGTTCCTCTCAAAAATAATGGTTTGGAAATAGAAATATCTTTTAAGGCTAAAACCACAAGTTTAAATCCATTGGATGAGTCAGCACAGGTTTACAAAGTAGTAAAGGAGTCGGCTATGCAGTTGGGGTTGAATATAGAAGAGGAAAATCTATCTTGAATTAACATTAAGTAATAATTTATGGAATAATGAACAGAGAGAAAAAGTTATTATCTCTATTAACCCAGTTCAAAGAACTGGGTATAAATCAACAGATAGATTACAATAAATTCTATCTCTACTCTATTATTACCCATTCAACAGCTATTGAGGGTTCTACCGTCACCGAAATAGAAAACCAACTTTTATTCGATGAGGGCATCAGCGCAAAAGATCGTTCAATGACCGAACAGTTAATGAACTTAGACCTGAAAGCAGCATACGAGCAATCTATTGCTTTTGCAAAGAGCCATAGTGATATTACTGTTGAAATGCTTAAGAAGCTATCTTCTGTGGTTTTGAAGAATACAGGAACAACCTATCAAACTGCCTTGGGGGAATTTTCGTCTGCAAATGGAGATCTACATTTACTGAATGTCACGGCAGGCACCGGAGGACGTTCTTATATGAACTACTCTAAGGTGCTAATAAAGTTATCGGAACTCTGCAAAAATATAAATCAAAGACGCAAGGCTCTTTCAAAGGCAAATATTATAGAATGCTACAAATTGAGCTTCGATGCACATTTTCATTTAGTAACTATCCACCCTTGGGCTGACGGTAACGGCAGAATGTCTCGTTTGCTTATGAATCAATTGCAGTTTGAATTTAGGCTCATCCCCACCAATATCAACAAAGACCGTAAAGCCGAATATATTGAGGCTCTTATCACTACTCGTGAAAACGATGATATAGAGCTATTTCACAACTTTATGTTTGATGAACATATACGCAACTTGGAGCAGACAATTCGTAATTATCAGGCTTCCATAGAAGATGAAGGTTTAGAGCCTCGTGTCGATGTCGGTATAAATGTCGGTATAAACGAACAGCGCACATTAGAACTTATTCGAATTAATAATCGGATAACTGCAAAAGAGGTGGCAGAATCGCTCTCGGTATCCTTACGGCAGGGTGAACGTATCATGGCTACATTGAAAGAGAAAGGCTTAATTAAGCGTGTTGGTTCTAATAAATCGGGGCATTGGGAGGTTGTAGAGTAACCATAGAAGTTGCAACGAAAGCTCAAACAATTGAAATATATTTTTAAAGGATGTACTGGGTACAAAGCTAGTTATTGCAAAATTTGCAACAACTGCACCCGATGGAAAACATATCAGTGCTATTATAATGTAGCGAATAAAAATGGATATAATTCTACTAACAGAAAACAAGAAACAATACATAGACCTATTGCTACTTGCTGACGAGCAGGAATCTATGATCGACCGTTACTTAGAGCGTGGAGACATGTTTGTGCTTAATGACAATGGTGTAAAGGCTATTTGTGTCGTCGCAGATGAAACGAACGGAATTTGCGAACTCAAGAATATTGCAGTGACTTCCGAATCACAACGACAGGGATACGATAAGAGGCTGATAAATTATTTAGTTAAGCACTATGCTGGAAAGTACACCCAGATGATAGTTGGCACGGGTGATGTGCCAAGTTCTGTTAGCTTCTATAAAAGTTGTGGATTTGAATATTCACATCGAATAGAAAACTTCTTCACTGACAACTACGATCATCAGATGTTTGAAGATGGGGTGTTGCTGAAAGATATGGTATATTTTAAACGGAATATTCCAGAGAGCATCATTATAAAAACCTATTACAGTCGTGTTCCTGCCTGCGGTGTATTTTGTGGTGGTTGTCCCACTTATACGCGAGACAAGAAACCCTGTTTAGGCGCTGAGCAAAACAAAGAAAGGTGTGAGAGATGTAAAACATTTCATCTTTGTTGTACCGAAAAAGGAATCACTCATTGTTATCAATGTAAAGCCTTTCCATGTGCAAAATTTAAAAGTTTCGCAAAACGATGGCTGAAATATGGACAAGACTTTGTTGCCAATCAAAAACTATTAAAACAAGCCGGTGAAATGGAATTTTTAAAACAGTATAATCAACGAACAGTATAAAGATTAAAAGAACAAAATGAAAAATAGGAACATACTCCTCATAGGATTCTTGTTTTGCACTTTACGGCTATTTGCGCAAACTGAATATACAGTAAATTTATATGATGCACAAAGAGAGCGCATTGTTCCAATTGCTATATATGAACCAAAACACGTAAACAAACATACTCCGGTCATTATATTCAATCATGGATATGGACAAAATGCTCCTGATTCGTATATATCATACTCATGCTTAACAAAGCCATTAGCTATGAAAGGTTATTACGTGATAAGTATTCAGCATGAATTGCCAAATGACCTGCCGTTAGCGATGAGTGGCAACTTTATGAAAACACGAATGCCCAACTGGGAAAGAGGTGTTGAGAATATATTGTTTACCATCAAAGAGTTTAAGAAATTCAAGCCCAAACTGAGTTGGAATAACATTACTATTATGGGACATTCCAACGGTGGAGATATGGCAATGTTATTTGCAGCCAAACATCCAACGATGGCTCAAAAGATTATATCTTTAGATCACAGAAGAATGGTAATGCCACGATGCAGTTCTCCTAAAGTTTATACGTTGAGAGGTTCAGACTACGGAGCAGACGAAAATGTAATTCCGACAGTAGAAGAACAACAAAAGTATCATATCTCAGTTATTCAATTAGATGATATTAAACATGGGGATATGGATAACAAAGGAAAAAGAGAACAACACGATACAATACTTTACTATCTATATAAATTTCTAAAATGAAAACAGATTATAAAGTCGGCGAGTTGATATACGACGCAAATATTTACGATAGATTGAATACCTTTCTCTCAGATTTGCAATTCTATAAAAAGTGGCTTCCTACCAACAAAGAGGCTCGAATACTTGAACTCTGCTGTGGTACGGGTAGGCTCACTATTCCAATTGCACAGGAGGGATATAATATTTGTGGCGTAGATTACACTCCGTCAATGCTTGAGCAAGCAAAGTGGAAAGCTACCGAAGCAGGATTAGAGATTAATTTCATTGAAGCGGATATTAGAACACTGGACTTGCAAGAGAAATTCGACTTTATCTTTATTCCGTTTAACTCAATCCACCATTTATATCGAAACGAAGATCTGTTTAAGGCGTTAGCATGTGTTAGGAACCATCTCAAAGAAGGAGGGCTATTTCTGTTGGATTGCTTTAATCCCAACATTCAGTATATTGTCGAGAACGAAAAAGGCCAAGCCATGATTGCCGAATACACAACGGACGATGGCCGAGAAGTTTTAATAAAACAAACCATGCGTTACGAGTGTGCAACCCAAATCAACCGAATTGAGTGGTACTATTTTATAAACGAAGAGTTTCATTCAACCCAAAATTTGGATATGCGATTGTTTTTCCCTCAAGAATTGGATTCATATCTGGAGCAAGCTGGGTTTGGTATTGTTCACAAGTTTGGAGGTTTTGAAGAAGAACCGTTTGATGATAAATCGGAAAAACAGATATACGTTTTGTCATTAAACTATTTGAGAGATAATGACAAGTGATGCAATAGCAGAGGAATACAATTCAGATTTTGAATAAGTAAAATAGAGTAAACTTTTTAACTGAATTCACTTTGCGGTTCTTTCATTACTGGGTAGTGTAAAATAAACTGTGTCACGCATTATTTATCTCTAGAAAACTCATCGG
>OGRE01000029.1_pt1 | contig 173330 bp, 151 predicted proteins | sample 1553421 | NCBI WGS metagenome assembly OGRE01 (sample SAMEA2580076, study PRJEB22360) | human gut metagenome | biome: human gut; feature: human-associated habitat; material: faeces | place: Denmark | collected 2008/2010 | reverse complement strand
TGCATTTTGCCTGTGGTGTCATTGTCTGGAACAAAACCCTATTGGGATAGGCTCTTATTCTTTATATGAGTGTTGTTATTACCCGACTTACAGGGGAATCGGCAATGTTCATGTGCCCAGAATAAGTAACTATTTCGCTATAAACTGTGGCAGATCAAATAATCCCATCACTGACTAAATTGTGTTTCAGCGAACTGGAACATTAATGATTTTTTGTGGAGAAGACGCGTGTGATTGTTAAACGACCCGTCTCGGCCAGTCTGGCCCGGGCCTTTTTTTACATTGTGCTGCTGTCGATTCTTTCCACGGGTATCGCTCTGCTAACGCTGGCGAGCAGTTTACGCGACGCTGAGGCTATCAATATTGCCGGATCGCTGCGTATGCAGAGTTACCGCCTGGGCTACGACTTGCAAAGTGGCAGTCCACAACTCAATGCACATCGCCAGTTATTTCAGCAGGCACTGCATTCACCGGTATTAACCAATCTCAACGTCTGGTATGTGCCAGAGGCAGTAAAAACCCGCTATGCGCATCTGAATGCCAACTGGCTGGAGATGAATAATCGGCTCAGCAAGGGCGACTTGCCGTGGTATCAGGCCAATATTAATAACTATGTTAATCAGATAGACCTGTTCGTACTGGCTTTACAGCACTACGCTGAACGCAAAATGCTGCTGGTGGTGGCGATTTCCCTGGCTGGCGGCATCGGTATTTTCACGCTGGTCTTTTTTACTTTGCGCCGCATACGCCATCAGGTGGTTGCCCCGCTGAATCAGCTGGTTACCGCCAGTCAGCGTATTGAACACGGACAGTTCGACTCGCCACCGCTGGATACCAGCCTGCCGAATGAGCTTGGCCTGCTTGCAAAAACTTTTAACCAGATGTCGAGCGAGCTACATAAATTGTACCGTTCGCTGGAGGCGTCAGTAGAAGAAAAGACCCGCGATCTCCACGAGGCCAAGCGTCGTCTGGAGGTGTTGTATCAGTGTTCGCAGGCGCTAAACACCAGCCAGATTGATGTGCATTGTTTCCGCCATATTTTGCAGATTGTTCGCGACAATGAGGCTGCTGAATATCTGGAGCTGAACGTTGGGGATAACTGGCGGATTAGCGAAGGGAAGCCAAACCCTGAGCTGCCAATGCAGATTTTACCGGTGACAATGCAAGAGACGGTTTACGGCGAACTGCACTGGCAAAATAGTCACGTTTCATCATCAGAACCGCTGCTTAACAGCGTTTCGTCGATGCTGGGACGCGGTTTGTACTTTAATCAGGCGCAGAAGCATTTTCAGCAGTTATTGTTGATGGAAGAACGTGCGACCATCGCCCGCGAATTGCACGACTCGCTGGCTCAGGTACTTTCTTACTTACGTATCCAGTTGACGTTACTGAAGCGTTCGATACCGGAAGATAATGCCACCGCACAAAGTATCATGGCCGATTTTTCCCAGGCATTGAATGATGCTTATCGGCAGTTACGCGAGCTGTTAACTACTTTCCGCCTGACGCTGCAGCAGGCGGATCTCCCCTCCGCGTTGAGGGAAATGCTGGATACGTTACAAAATCAAACCAGCGCCAAACTGACCCTCGACTGCCGTCTGCCAACCCTGGCGCTGGATGCGCAAATGCAGGTGCATTTGTTGCAAATTATTCGCGAAGCGGTGCTGAATGCGATGAAGCACGCCAACGCCAGCGAAATCGCCGTTAGCTGCGTCACCGCGCCGGATGGCAATCACACAGTCTATATTCGCGACAACGGGATTGGCATCGGTGAACCGAAAGAACCCGAAGGCCATTATGGTCTGAATATCATGCGCGAACGCGCGGAAAGATTGGGTGGGACGCTGACTTTTTCGCAACCTTCCGGCGGCGGCACGTTAGTGAGTATTAGCTTTCGCTCTGCGGAGGGTGAGGAAAGTCAGCTGATGTAATGCCTCTTATTGACCAAAGAATAGTGGCACTTAAGGTTCAGTATAAAAGGGCATGATAATTTACATTAACTCCTTTTTTTCTCCACGATTGGCTCGTACCTTGCCGCTACAGTGAAGCAAGTCAAGCCTACAACGATACGCAGAAACACGAGGTCCTCTTTTAATGGCGAATTTCTTTATTGATCGCCCCATTTTTGCCTGGGTGCTGGCAATCCTGTTGTGTCTGACAGGTACCCTGGCGATTTTTTCATTGCCCGTTGAACAATACCCCGATCTCGCGCCACCGAATGTGCGAGTGACCGCTAACTATCCCGGCGCATCGGCCCAGACGCTGGAAAACACCGTGACCCAGGTTATCGAGCAAAATATGACCGGCCTCGATAATCTGATGTATATGTCATCTCAGAGCAGCGGCACCGGTCAGGCATCTGTCACGTTAAGTTTTAAAGCAGGCACCGATCCGGACGAAGCCGTGCAGCAAGTACAAAACCAGCTACAATCAGCCATGCGAAAGTTACCGCAGGCGGTGCAAAATCAGGGCGTGACGGTGCGTAAAACCGGCGATACCAACATTCTGACCATTGCCTTCGTCTCTACCGATGGTTCGATGGATAAACAGGATATTGCCGATTATGTTGCCAGTAATATTCAGGACCCGTTAAGCCGCGTGAATGGCGTCGGGGATATCGATGCCTATGGTTCGCAATATTCCATGCGTATCTGGCTGGACCCGGCGAAACTCAACAGTTTCCAGATGACGGCTAAAGATGTCACCGATGCCATTGAATCACAGAACGCGCAGATTGCGGTTGGGCAACTTGGTGGTACGCCTTCCGTCGATAAGCAGGCGCTCAACGCCACCATTAACGCCCAGTCACTGCTGCAAACACCAGAACAGTTCCGCGATATCACCTTGCGGGTGAATCAGGACGGCTCAGAGGTAAGGCTGGGCGATGTCGCCACCGTCGAAATGGGGGCGGAAAAATACGATTATCTTAGCCGCTTCAATGGTAAGCCAGCCTCCGGGCTGGGGGTAAAACTGGCCTCCGGCGCGAACGAAATGGCGACAGCGGAGCTGGTGCTCAATCGTCTCGACGAGCTGGCGCAGTATTTTCCACACGGACTGGAATACAAGGTGGCGTATGAAACCACCTCGTTTGTTAAAGCCTCCATTGAAGACGTGGTGAAAACGCTTCTGGAAGCTATCGCCCTGGTTTTCCTCGTTATGTATCTGTTCCTGCAAAACTTCCGCGCCACGCTGATACCCACTATCGCCGTGCCGGTGGTGTTGATGGGAACCTTCTCCGTGCTTTACGCCTTCGGTTACAGTGTCAACACCTTAACCATGTTCGCGATGGTGCTGGCGATCGGTCTGCTGGTGGATGATGCCATCGTGGTGGTGGAAAACGTCGAACGTATTATGAGTGAGGAAGGACTCACTCCTCGCGAAGCCACACGTAAATCGATGGGGCAGATCCAGGGGGCACTGGTCGGGATTGCGATGGTGCTTTCGGCGGTATTTGTGCCAATGGCCTTCTTCGGCGGCACCACCGGTGCCATCTATCGTCAGTTCTCTATTACCATTGTTGCGGCGATGGTGCTGTCAGTACTGGTAGCGATGATCCTCACTCCGGCTCTGTGTGCCACGCTACTTAAGCCACTGAAAAAAGGTGAGCATCACGGGCAAAAAGGCTTTTTTGCCTGGTTTAACCAGATGTTTAACCGCAACGCCGAACGCTACGAAAAAGGGGTGGCGAAAATTCTCCACCGTAGCCTACGCTGGATTGTGATTTATGTCCTGCTGCTTGGCGGCATGGTGTTCCTGTTCCTGCGTTTGCCGACGTCGTTCTTACCGCTGGAAGACCGTGGCATGTTTACTACCTCGGTACAGTTGCCCAGCGGTTCAACCCAGCAACAGACCCTAAAAGTCGTTGAGCAAATCGAGAAATATTACTTCACCCATGAAAAAGACAACATCATGTCGGTGTTTGCCACCGTGGGTTCTGGCCCTGGGGGTAACGGGCAAAATGTGGCGCGAATGTTTATCCGCCTGAAAGACTGGAGCGAACGCGACAGTAAGACCGGCACCTCGTTTGCCATTATCGAGCGTGCAACGAAGGCGTTTAACAAGATTAAAGAAGCTCGCGTTATCGCCAGCAGCCCGCCAGCAATTAGCGGTCTTGGTAGTTCTGCGGGTTTTGATATGGAGTTGCAGGACCACGCTGGAGCGGGTCACGATGCGCTGATGGCAGCACGAAACCAGTTGCTGGCGCTGGCAGCGGAAAACCCGGAGCTAACCCGTGTGCGCCATAACGGCCTCGACGACAGTCCGCAGTTGCAGATTGATATCGACCAGCGTAAAGCTCAGGCGCTGGGCGTTGCTATCGACGATATTAACGACACACTGCAAACCGCCTGGGGTTCGAGCTATGTGAATGACTTTATGGATCGCGGTCGCGTGAAGAAAGTCTATGTGCAGGCAGCTGCGCCGTATCGCATGCTGCCAGATGACATCAATCTCTGGTATGTCCGAAATAAAGATGGCGGCATGGTGCCCTTCTCTGCTTTCGCGACCTCACGTTGGGAGACAGGCTCGCCGCGTCTGGAACGCTATAACGGTTATTCTGCGGTTGAGATTGTTGGGGAAGCCGCACCGGGGGTCAGTACCGGTACGGCGATGGATATTATGGAATCGTTAGTGAAGCAGTTGCCAAACGGCTTTGGTCTGGAGTGGACGGCGATGTCGTATCAGGAGCGGCTTTCCGGCGCGCAGGCTCCGGCGCTGTACGCCATTTCCTTGCTGGTGGTATTCCTGTGTCTGGCTGCGCTGTATGAAAGCTGGTCGGTGCCGTTCTCGGTAATGCTGGTCGTGCCGCTGGGGGTTATCGGCGCGCTGCTGGCAACCTGGATGCGCGGGCTGGAAAACGATGTTTACTTCCAGGTGGGCCTGTTAACGGTCATTGGTTTATCGGCGAAAAACGCCATCCTGATCGTCGAGTTTGCTAACGAAATGAACCAAAAAGGCCACGACCTGTTTGAAGCGACGCTCCACGCCTGCCGTCAGCGTTTACGCCCGATTCTGATGACCTCGCTGGCATTTATCTTCGGCGTATTGCCAATGGCAACCAGCACAGGTGCCGGTTCCGGTGGTCAGCATGCGGTGGGTACTGGCGTAATGGGCGGGATGATTTCGGCCACTATTCTGGCTATTTACTTCGTGCCGCTCTTCTTTGTGCTGGTGCGCCGCCGCTTCCCGCTGAAGCCGCGCCCGGAATAAGCAATAAAAAAGGCGACATGCCAATGTGTCGCCCTTTTCAACTTTCCGATTAAGAACCTGCTCAGCGGGTTCTTGCTGTTTGTACTTTGTCTCAGGAATTACTTACGAAGCATAACTTCGATAAAGTCTTTCCAGTTCCCCAGTTCACGTTCAATCATAACAACCTCTCTTATAATTATGGGTATTCTACGGAAACAATATACCGTGGTGAAGCTAATTTACTCGATTGCTGCGATGACTACCTCCGGGGGACAAACCTTATGTAAATACTATGGTCCTGCGGTGATGATTTGTATGTGATACACCGCAACATTTCGAGATATTCATACGGCATCTAATACTGATTTAATTCTGGTTAAAATACAGACAGATAACAAGATGAATATTCTTAATGTTTACGTTAAAAATGTTTAATGTTATTTAATAGTTGTTAATTTGAATACTTCGATAATGTTATATTTCCTGATAATCATTTGCAGGCAAAATGTTTTCACCCTTAAATGAGTATTTATTCTCATAAATCGAAAAAGGATTCATTATGGTTACACTTTACGGCATCAAAAATTGTGACACCATTAAAAAGGCTCGCCGTTGGCTGGAAGCCAATAACATCGACTATCGTTTTCATGATTACCGCGTCGATGGATTGGACAGCGAATTATTGAACGGTTTTATCAACGAATTAGGCTGGGAAGCGTTACTCAACACCCGTGGTACAACCTGGCGTAAACTGGACGAAACCACCCGCAATAAAATCACCGATGCGGCCTCTGCGGCGACATTAATGACTGAAATGCCTGCAATTATCAAACGTCCATTGCTCTGCGCGCCTGGTAAGCCTATGCTGCTGAGTTTCAGTGAATCCAGTTATCAGCAATTTTTCCATGAGGTGTAGTCTATGTCGTGCCCGGTTATTGAGCTGACACAACAGCTTATTCGCCGCCCTTCCCTGAGTCCTGATGACGCAGGATGCCAGGCTTTGTTGATTGAACGTTTGCAGGCGATCGGTTTTACCGTTGAACGCATGGACTTTGCCGATACGCAGAATTTTTGGGCATGGCGCGGGCAGGGTGAAACGTTAGCCTTTGCCGGGCATACCGACGTGGTGCCGCCTGGCGACGCCGACCGTTGGATCAATCCGCCATTTGAACCAACCATTCGTGACGGCATGTTATTCGGGCGCGGTGCGGCAGATATGAAAGGCTCGCTGGCGGCGATGGTGGTAGCGGCAGAACGCTTTGTCGCACAACATCCCAACCATACAGGGCGACTGGCATTTCTGATCACCTCTGATGAAGAAGCTAGTGCCCACAACGGTACGGTAAAAGTCGTCGAAGCGTTAATGGCGCGTAATGAGCGTCTCGATTACTGTCTGGTTGGCGAACCGTCGAGTATCGAAGTGGTAGGTGATGTGGTGAAAAATGGTCGTCGCGGATCGTTAACCTGCAACCTTACCATTCATGGCGTTCAGGGGCATGTTGCCTACCCACATCTGGCTGACAATCCGGTACATCGCGCAGCACCTTTCATTAATGAATTAGTGGCTATTGAGTGGGATCAGGGTAATGACTTCTTCCCGGCGACCAGTATGCAGATTGCCAATATTCAGGCGGGAACGGGCAGTAACAACGTTATTCCAGGTGAACTGTTTGTGCAGTTTAACTTCCGCTTTAGCACCGAACTGACGGATGAGATGATCAAAGCGCAGGTGCTTGCCCTGCTTGAAAAACATCAACTGCGCTATACGGTGGATTGGTGGCTTTCCGGGCAGCCATTTTTGACCGCGCGCGGTAAACTGGTGGATGCGGTCGTTAACGCGGTTGAGCACTATAATGAAATTAAACCGCAGCTACTGACCACAGGCGGAACGTCCGACGGGCGCTTTATTGCCCGCATGGGGGCGCAGGTGGTGGAACTCGGGCCGGTCAATGCCACGATTCATAAAATTAATGAATGTGTGAACGCTGCCGACCTGCAGCTACTTGCCCGTATGTATCAACGTATCATGGAACAGCTCGTCGCCTGATGAGTGGTTCTGCAAGAGGAAATAAGCATGGACTGGCTGGCTAAATATTGGTGGATTCTGGTGATTGTCTTTTTGGTAGGCGTCCTGCTGAACGTGATTAAAGATCTCAAGCGCGTCGACCATAAGAAATTTCTCGCCAACAAGCCGGAGCTTCCCCCGCATCGTGATTTCAACGATAAGTGGGACGATGACGACGACTGGCCGAAAAAGGATCAACCGAAGAAGTAAGCTAAGTGGCCGGATAAGGCGTTAACGCCGCATCCGGCCATGATGCCTGATACAGTCTTATCAGACCTACCCGGCTATTATTACATCATTTCAATCACATCATCATCGCCAGGCTTACCGCCGCTTAGCGCTTCGTCGAAATAATGTTTCGGAATGGTATAACGCAAGTGATCCAGGGCTAATTGCATACTGCGATTGTCGATCGCATGGCCTAAATCCTCCACGATATCCAGCGTCACATCGCCACCGGCACTGATTAACGCTTCCTGCGCCGCAACCGCATGCGCCAGATCGATAACCGGATCTTCACCGCCATGAATCAAGTGAATTGTTGTGGCTGTAGACGCGGTTTCCGGCAGGCTCGCGTAGCGTCCGTTGAAGGCAATGACGCGCGAAGCAAGGCCCGGTTCGGCTTTAATGCTCTCCAGCGCCATAATCGCGCCTTGTGAGAAACCGATTAGCGCCGTGGCGTTAGCCCCTACTCCGCTTTGTTTCTGCCAGTAGCGCACCGTCTCAATAAACGTCGGCATGATGGCATCCACACGCGCCTGGCGATTATCTTCCGTAATACCCTGCACCGAAAACCACTGACGCCCCGCCGGATTACCGCTCGGCTCCGCGCCACCGACACTCACCACCAGCGCATCAGGAAACAGCGGCGCAAACCAGCTACCTATTTCCCCCATTGCCACCGGGTTATCCCCGACACCGTGGAAAAGCAGTAACAACTGTTGTGCTGGTTTATCCGGGCTTTGAACAACAAAATGGTCATGTTTCATGGCGAACTCCTTAACTGATTTCATTAATTTTACGCCGCTGACTCACAATGACCATGGGAGAAAATTGAAGGAGTCAGTGAAAAAATTGCCATTGCGTTATGCGATCGCGCAGACGCTCAGTGCAAACATCATCAAGTGCGAATAGCGCCTGCGCGGCCTCTTCCCGCTGGCGAACCAGTAACAGCTTACGGCCTGAAAGTTTAAGTGTGGTACATAACTGCGCGTCACTGGCGTTTTTCTGTAAACGCCCACGCAGCGCCGGTAATGCCAGTTCGCTGGTTTGTAACAGACGCATTAAGCAACCTAACGACGTTAATAGCGGACGATGAGCGAAAGCAAAACCGGCCAGTTCAAGCCAGTCGTCGTCAGAAAGGACGGCATCGTTTAGTGGATCAACAGGAAGCATTTCGCCATTCCACTGCGCGAGAGCTTGCGCATCGCGACGTAAACGGTAATGCTCACGTTCAGCCAGCTGTTTACCCGCATCACTCATCGGTAACAGTGCCATCGCCGTATAGCAACCGCTGCTGGCTTCACGATGATTACCCATTCGCACCAGCACAAAACCGCAGCGTTGCCAGAAACGCCATAATTCCCCGGTGTAACCAAAACTCACCGAAAGATAGTCGAGGTCATGAATATATTGCAAAGCACCAGCAATAAGCTGTCGCCCTGTGCCTTCCCGCTGACGAGCCGGATGAACTGCTATCCGGCTAACCCGCCGTCCGCGCAATGTCGCCGCCAGTGGATTGCTGCCGTGCGCCGCCAGCGATTGAGCCACCAGATTGCCCCGTGGACGACGATAACCCGCCCATACCGCCTGACTGAGTTCTTGAGATAATCCACCCTCATCCACCAGCCACAGCGCTCCGGCAATCTCGTTTTCGCCAGCCGCCTGTAAAAAATGTTGACCTGGTGCATCCATCATGCGGCGTAAATCCAGCGGCGAAGTCCGGTAGTGCGCACCAGACAATAATTGATAAACCTTTAACGGCGTTTCTGGCTCGCTTCGCCATAACGTCTGTTCAAATGCGGAAATAACGATATTGCCTTGTGGTGTATGGGTGAAGTTTTCATCGTCAAACACCAGTGCCTCACTAACCATTTTTTCCAGCGGGCATCCCTGCGCCCAACGGATCGGCTGTTGTAGTTCAAAACGGTGTAAATGCGGAAAGCGAGCGCAAAATTTCAGCAAAAAACCACGTCCGGTGCCTTCGTAGCCCTGCACCGTAGTAGTTAACAACGTTCGAGGAAAACGCGATACCAGTTGATACAACAACGGCGCAGGTATAGCTGCGGCTTCATCGACCACCAGCCAGTCGGCTTGCTCATCGCTGGCTAACAAGGCATCCGGCGCAATAAAGCGAAACTTCTCGCCCGCAAATTGTGCCAGTACATCCGTTGCCGCTTTTGCGGGAGCGGTGACAATCGCACTGCCCGCAATACGAGAAATGAGTTGCCCTGCCAACGCCGACTTACCGCGCCCACGCGCAGCAGTTACCGCTGCCACACCCGGCGGCATGGTCAGTAGCTGCTGTAAGAGTTGCTGTTGTTCTGGTTGTGGTGCGCCGGTAGCGGGGTGCCAGTCAGTACGGGGAGTAAAATGCGCCAACGAGAACGGCTGGTTTTGCCGCCAGAGGATAGCGTCGTTATTCGCCGTAAGTACGCGTTTGAAATGCTGGACAAAATGCGGCGTCGCAATAGGGTCAGGGCAATCACTCCAGCGCAGCGAGTCGGCATCAGGTTGGTTTTCCCACTCATCCCATACAGGGAGTAACAACACCAGCCAGCTTCCCGCTTTCAACGTTCCGCTAAGTGCCGCAAAGGCAGCGGCATCAAAGCCGTGGCGGGCGTCGAATACCGCATGCCGGAACTCGCGCCCAAGTAAAGTTTGTAGTGCCGAGGGAGAACAGTGGTTTTCAGCATCTGGCTGCGGCGAAATCCACAGCCAGTCGCCAGGTAAGGCATCACGCAACTTAAGCGCATGATCAAAACACCAACGCTCTTCCCCGCTCAACACCAGCAAGCGGCGGATCCCTTCACGTTTCATTTGCGCTGTTAATGTGTGAAGCGCAGTCAGTTCAGCCATCCCTGCCCCGGAAGTTAAATGCTTTTACCAAAAGTATTGCATTGTGCCGGATCGCCGCTGTCGAAACCACGTTTAAACCAGCTGTAGCGTTGCTGAGAAGTGCCATGAGTGAAACTGTCTGGTACTACTCGCCCCTGACTTTGCTGTTGTAAACGGTCATCGCCGATGGCCTGCGCCGCGTTTAGCGCCTCTTCCAGATCGCCGGTTTCCAGAACACCTTGCTGCTGCATACTATGCCCCCAGACACCGGCAAAACAGTCGGCCTGGAGTTCCATACGCACAGATAAGCGGTTTACTTCCGCCTGCGTCGCGTTTTGTTGCAGTTGACGAACTTTCGGCTCGATGCCTAACAGTTTCTGCACATGATGACCGACTTCATGAGCGATAACGTACCCCTGGGCAAAATCGCCATCCGCGCCAAGTTTGTCTTTCATGTCATCATAGAAGGAGAGATCGATATAAACTGTGCCATCCGCCGGGCAATAGAATGGCCCCATTATGGACTGGCCCGCCCCGCAGCCGGTACGCGTCATTCCACGGTACATGACCAGCTTCGGTTGCTGATAGGTTTTACCCATCTTCTCGAATTGCTGTCCCCAGGTGTCTTCCGTGGTTGCCAGAATCACCGAGGTGAATTTTGCGGCTTCGTCTTCATTAGGGCTAATTGACCGCGTTGATTGCTGTTGGGAAACCGGCTGTCCGGTCATCAACCCGGTTAAATCAACGCCATAGTAGCCTGCAACCAGCACGACTATCAGTAAAATCAGCCCGCCTTTACCGCTTGGCAGGCGAAAACCGGGACCGCCCATTGACGGACCGCCGGAGCTATTGCGCCTGTCTTCAACATTGTCACTTTCACGTCGCCCTTGCCAACGCATAGATACCTCAACATTATATTCATTATAGAAATGATCGTAGGTGGTTCAGAGGAAGATTACCACAGGAAAGCGGGATGAAATGGCGGAGGAATGAGCGTTCAATACTCATCTTATGAGAGCGGTTGTCTTGCCGTGCCAGCAGCACGGCAAGATGATGAATAGAAAAATCAGTCCAGCTGTACACCCAGGCGGCGGGCGACGGCTTCATAGGCCTCGATCAGGCCACCGAGGCTCTGGCGGAAACGGTCTTTGTCCATTTTCTCCAGCGTTTCTTTGTCCCACAGGCGGCTGCCGTCCGGGGAGAACTCATCGCCCAGAACCACTTCGCCTTTGTACAGACCAAACTCCAGCTTGAAGTCGACCAGAATCAGACCAGCATCATCGAACAGTTTTTTCAGCACGTCGTTCGCTTTGTAGGTCAGCTCTTTCATACGCGCCAGGTTCTCTTTGCTCACCCAGCCAAAGGTTTCGCAGTAAGATTCGTTGACCATCGGATCGTGCATGGCGTCGTTTTTCAGGAACAGATCGAACAGTGGCGGGTTCAGCTCAATACCTTCTTCGATTCCAAGACGTTTCACCAGAGAGCCAGCAGCACGGTTACGCACGACACACTCAACCGGCACCATATCCAGCTTTTTCACCAGACATTCGGTATCGGAGAGCAGACGCTCCATTTGAGTCGGGATACCCGCTTCAGCCAGTTTGCTCATAATGAAGTAGTTGAACTTGTTGTTCACCATACCTTTGCGATCAAACTGCTCAATGCGCGCGCCATCCCCTGCTGACGTATCATTGCGGAATTCGAGCACCAACAGGTCCGGGTTTTCCGTGCTGTATACGGTTTTCGCTTTACCACGATACAACTCAGCTTGCTTTTGCATCTTTATCACTCCTGGGTGTGAATTAACGTTTTAAAATCTTTTGCTGTCTGGTGTGCCGGATGTTTTGTCGGATGCGGCGTGAACGCCTTATCCGACCTACGTCCGACAAACAAATTTCGCGCGAATTACCGCTAAAATCGCGTTTTTCTGCCGACGCACACGTTTGCGTATCATATCAGAAAAAAGGGCCGGATGACTCCAGCCCTGTATTTTTACTTGCTAAACGCAGCCTGGAAGACAGCTACCAGCGCGTCGTTCTGACTCTGAGTCAGAGTATGACCTTTCGGATCGATGAACTGTAGGCTGCTGCGGTTATCTAAATCGCCAACCTGCAGTTTATAGTCACCGGATGCCAGGCCTGGATCGCTCGCGCCCAGTTCGTGCCATTCGCTGTCAGACAGCGGCTTATAAGTTACGGCCATGTTGCCCTGCGAACGGGTGCTGTCGGTCACTTTCATGCCCACTTTTTCCAGCGCAGCTGGCAGACGTTGCCAAACCACATTGAACGGCCCGCGTACGACCAGCATTGGTAAACCGGTGTCATCAGCTGCACTTTGTACGTCCATAGTGGTGGAGGCACGATTTTGCGCAGCGTTCGCGGCGTCAGTGGCAGATTTATCCAGACCGGCGGAAATAACGTTCATCATCTCCGTGCTGTAACGCTGCATGGACGCCGCGTCTGCAACCGGTTTGCCCGCCTGTTCCAGGTTCAGCAGTTTAACCGTAACCGCCTGCTGATAACCCTGCGGCTTAACAGAGATTTGATAACGACCACGATACTGCTCGTCTTCGTCCAGACGGTTCCATTGTACCCAATCGGTGGTCAGTGTCTGACCAGCATCATCACGTTGGGTGATGGTGTAGTTTTTCGCCTGCAGCACGCTAACCACCTGCGGCCACAGAGTATTGTCACGACCATTTTCCACCAGCAATGAAGCGGTATCGCCCGTGAACTGGGTACGCGCGCCAGAAACCAGTGCCAACGGCTGGGCTGGTGGACGAATGTCCAGCGCCTTACCGACAGCACCACTACCGTTGGTCACCGGGATTGCATAATCGCCGGAGGTCACCGGCAAAATCATTCCAGCCGGGGCATGAAGCTCCGCAAGCGGTGCCGCTTCCAGGTAGGCTTCATCACCACTGACCTGACGCTTATAGCGTGAGTCAGAACTACAGGCAGCGAGTAATAAAACAAGCGAAACACCCGCAACCTTTGCCAGGCGCGACTTTTGAACAGAGTAAGCCATCAAATCTCCCTAAACTTTACAGCAAACCGGCATGCTTAAGCGCCGCTCTGACCGTCTCACGACCACTGTCGGTGATTGGTGTCATTGGCAGGCGCAGCGTATCGGTCGCCACAAGACCCAGTTCCTTACATGCCCATTTCACCGGGATTGGATTGGGTTCGACAAATAGTTTGTTGTGTAATGGCATCAGACGCTGATTAATAACGCGTGCCTCGGCAAAATGCCCTTCTGCTGCCAGTTTGCACATCTGGGCCATATCACGCGCTGCGACGTTAGCCGTAACGGAAATAACCCCATGACCGCCTAATTGCATGAAGTCCAGCGCGCTCGCATCATCGCCGCTCAGCAGAACAAAATCATCTGAAACCAGCTCTTTGATCTGGTTTACACGCGTTAAGTTCCCTGTTGCCTCTTTGATTCCGATAATATTTTTTACTTTCGCCAGACGGCCCACCGTTTCCGGGAGCAGATCGCAGCCAGTACGGGACGGCACATTATACAGAATTTGCGGCAGGTCAGTATGTTCAGCGATGGCTTTGAAATGCTGATACAAACCTTCTTGCGACGGACGATTGTAGTAAGGGGTTACCGTCAGGCAGCCGACGATACCGCTGTCATTGAAGCGCTGCGTCAGGCTAATGGCTTCCGCAGTAGCGTTAGCACCGGTCCCGGCAATCACCGGAATGCGCCCGTCAGCCAGCTCCAGCGTCATCATCACCACATCAGCATGTTCGTCATGATTTAAGGTAGCGGACTCGCCAGTGGTGCCAACAGAAACGATCGCCGAAGTACCGCTGGCGACATGATAATCAATCAGTTTTTTCAAGCTAGCCCGACAGACATTACCTTTTTCATCCATCGGAGTAACAATCGCGACAATACTTCCCGTGAACATGGGCCATCCTCTGTGCAAACAAGTGTCTCAATGGTACGTTTGGTATGGCATTAAAAGCAAGCAGACAGAACCGTTCTGATTGTTGTATGCATGTTTTTTTTATGCTTTCCTTAAGAACAACTCACCCCTTGAAGGAATAACCAGTTTGACACTGTCATCGCAACATTATCTGGTGATCACTGCGTTGGGTGCCGATCGCCCTGGAATAGTGAACACCATCACCCGTCATGTCAGTAGTTGCGGCTGTAATATTGAAGACAGTCGCCTGGCGATGCTGGGAGAAGAGTTCACGTTTATCATGCTGCTTTCCGGTTCATGGAATGCAATCACCCTGATTGAATCAACGTTACCGTTGAAAGGTGCCGAACTGGATCTTTTAATCGTGATGAAGCGCACGACGGCGCGTCCGCGTCCACCAATGCCAGCATCTGTCTGGGTTCAGGTCGATGTGGCAGACTCCCCGCATTTAATTGAACGCTTCACAGCACTTTTCGACGCGCATCATATGAACATTGCGGAGCTGGTGTCGCGCACGCAACCTGCTGAAAATGAACGGGCTGCGCAGTTACATATTCAGATAACTGCCCACAGCCCCGCATCTGCGGACGCAGCAAATATTGAGCAAGCGTTCAAAGCCCTATGTACAGAACTCAATGCACAAGGCAGTATTAACGTCGTCAATTATTCCCAACATGATGAACAGGATGGAGTTAAGTAATGAATCCACTGAAAGCCGGTGATATCGCACCGAAATTTAGCTTGCCGGATCAAGACGGAGAACAAGTTAATTTGACCGACTTCCAGGGACAGCGTGTTCTGGTTTATTTCTACCCGAAAGCCATGACCCCCGGCTGTACCGTACAGGCCTGCGGCTTACGCGATAACATGGATGAGTTGAAAAAAGCGGGCGTTGATGTGCTGGGTATCAGCACCGATAAACCCGAAAAACTCTCCCGTTTTGCGGAAAAAGAGCTGCTTAACTTTACGCTCCTGTCTGATGAGGACCACCAGGTGTGCGAACAATTCGGCGTCTGGGGTGAAAAGTCCTTCATGGGCAAAACCTACGATGGTATTCATCGCATCAGCTTCCTGATTGACGCTGATGGCAAAATCGAACATGTCTTTGACGATTTCAAAACCAGCAATCACCACGACGTTGTGCTGAACTGGCTGAAAGAACACGCCTGATTACTTTGCTCCATTCCGTGCTGGCTGCGCTTGCGGCCAGCACATCTCACATCTTCTCACTGCCCTGCAACACTCGTTTCAAATTTTTCGCTGAAGGTCAGTCTTGCGCGATTTGCCCATCAGGCCAGGCGTGAATCACGGCTTTGATCAGCGTCGCCAATGGAATGGCGAAGAATACGCCCCAGAATCCCCACAAACCACCGAAGATCACCACCGATAAAATAATCACCAGCGGATGCAGGTTAACCGCTTCGGAGAACAACACCGGTACTAACAGGTTGCCGTCCAGCGCCTGAATAATCAGATACACCGCGAAGCAGCTCCAGAATTCCGTGCCAGCACCAAACTGGAATAGCGCCACGCCAACCACCGGAATGGTCACCACAAATGCGCCAATGTACGGAATAAGTACCGAGAAGCCGACCAGCACCGCCAGCAGCAGCGAATAGTTCAGCCCAAAGAGCAAGAACCCCAGCCAGGTGGCGATCCCTACCACGATCATCTCCAGCACTTTGCCGCGGATATAGTTGGTGATTTGTTGATTCATCTCCTTCCACACCTGTCCTGCCAGTCCACGGTTGCGCGGCAGCACCCGGCGAACGGCGTTCAGCATCTGCTCTTTGTCTTTCAGCAGGAAGAAGACCATCAATGGCACCAGCACCAGATAGACGGCAATGGTCAGCAAACCGACCAACGAGGCGAGGGAAATTTTCACCACTGAATCGCCCATGGTCAGCATCCGACTGCGCATATTTTCGGCCATTGCATCAATAATGCCCGCATCCATTAACGCCGGATAGCGGCGCGGCAACGTGGCGGCAAAGTCAGAAAGCTTATTGAGCATCCCCGGCATATCGCGGATTAAGTAGATGCCCTGCTGCCAGGCAATAGGCAGAACCACGAACGCCATCAGTAGCAATATACCGACGAAAACCACCAATACAATCGACGTCGCCCAGCGGCGGGAACAGCCAATAGATTGCAGGCGCACGGTTGGCCACTCCAGCAAATAGGCCAGCACAATAGCCACCAGCAACGGAGCAAGCAGGCCACTAAAGAAAAAGATAATGCCAAATCCGGCGACTAAAATAACCAGCAAGGCAATCGCTTCCGGGTCGCTAAAACGGCGGCGATACCATTGCATCAACATTTCGAGCATACAGACCTTACCTGAACCTCAAGAGCGGGATTGCGATCCGCAATTGTATCGAAATGTCACAAAAAAGACTTCGCTTTTTATGACGGATTCAGGAAACTGAAAAGTTATTTGAGTGGGCTAATCTTCGCCGTTACACTCAAAGGCGGCGCGGTGGGAACGATATTTCACAGTATCGGTCAAATGACTATCTCCAGAAATACAGGATAGAGGTTATGTTCAGGCAGTTGAAAAAAAACCTGGTTGCAACCCTCATTGCTGCTATGACCATTGGTCAGGTAGCCCCGGCGTTTGCCGACAGCGCAGACACCTTGCCGGATATGGGAACCTCCGCAGGAAGCACACTTTCCATTGGTCAGGAAATGCAGATGGGCGACTATTATGTCCGCCAGTTACGCGGCAGCGCGCCGTTAATTAATGACCCGCTATTAACGCAATATATTAATTCGCTAGGAATGCGTCTGGTTTCGCATGCCAATTCGGTTAAGACACCGTTTCATTTCTTTCTGATCAACAACGACGAAATTAACGCCTTTGCTTTCTTTGGCGGCAACGTGGTGCTGCACTCTGCCCTGTTCCGTTATTCCGATAACGAAAGTCAACTGGCTTCAGTTATGGCGCACGAAATCTCCCACGTCACCCAACGTCACCTGGCGCGAGCGATGGAAGATCAGCAGCGCAGCGCGCCGCTGACCTGGGTCGGCGCGTTAGGTTCTATTTTACTGGCGATGGCCAGTCCGCAGGCGGGGATGGCGGCGCTGACCGGTACACTGGCGGGAACGCGCCAGGGGATGATCAGTTTCACCCAGCAAAATGAACAGGAAGCGGACCGCATTGGTATTCAGGTGCTGCAACGCTCGGGATTCGATCCGCAGGCGATGCCGACCTTCCTCGAAAAATTACTCGATCAGGCGCGTTACTCCTCGCGTCCGCCGGAAATTTTATTGACTCACCCGTTGCCGGAAAGTCGTCTGGCAGATGCCCGCAACCGTGCTAATCAGATGCGCCCGATGGTGGTGCAGTCGTCGGAAGATTTCTATCTGGCGAAAGCGCGCACACTGGGGATGTATAATTCCGGACGTAACCAGCTCACCAGTGATTTGCTGGATGAATGGGCGAAAGGAAACGTTCGTCAGCAACGAGCGGCGCAATATGGTCGTGCTCTACAGGCGATGGAAGCCAATAAATACGACGAAGCGCGTAAAACGCTGCAACCGTTACTGGCAGCAGAACCTGGCAACGCATGGTATCTCGATCTGGCTACCGATATCGATCTTGGGCAAAACAAAGCCAATGACGCTATCAATCGCCTGAAAAATGCCCGCGATTTGCGCACCAATCCGGTGTTGCAGCTCAACCTGGCGAACGCTTATCTGCAAGGGGGGCAACCACAGGAAGCGGCCAATATTCTGAATCGCTACACTTTTAACAATAAAGATGACAGCAACGGCTGGGATTTACTGGCACAGGCGGAAGCCGCACTAAATAACCGCGATCAGGAACTGGCTGCGCGAGCAGAAGGTTATGCGCTCGCCGGGCGACTCGATCAGGCTATTTCCTTGTTGAGTAGCGCCAGTTCGCAGGTGAAATTAGGCAGCCTGCAACAAGCGCGTTACGATGCGCGCATCGACCAGTTGCGCCAGCTGCAGGAACGCTTTAAGCCTTATACCAAGATGTAATTCGCATTAAAGGAAGAACAATGACCAAACAGGTAAAAATCTACCATAACCCACGCTGTTCAAAGAGCCGGGAAACGCTGAACCTGCTGAAAGAAAACGGCGTGGAGCCAGAAGTGGTGCTCTACCTTGAGACACCCGCCGATGCGGCAACGCTGCGTGATTTGCTGAAAATGCTGGGGATGAATAGCGCTCGTGAATTGATGCGCCAAAAAGAGGATCTTTATAAAGAACTGAACCTGGCTGACAGTTCACTTAGCGAAGAGGCGCTGATTCAGGCGATGGTAGAGAATCCGAAGCTGATGGAGCGCCCGATTGTGGTCACGAATGGCAAAGCACGGATTGGTCGTCCACCGGAGCAGGTACTGGAAATCGTGGGTTAAGATGTGCTCCATCGCTAGTTGAAGCACATTGCCGGATGCGACGCTTGCCGCGTCTTATCCGGCCTACGAATACTATGGATTAACTTCGCGTAGGTCGGATAAGGCGTTCGCGCCGCATCCGACAATAAACACCTTATCTACAACTTCAGAATTTCTTTCACAAAAGGAATGGTCAGCTTGCGTTGCGCGGTAATCGACGCACGATCCAGCTGATCCAGCGTCATAAACAACGTGCGCATTTCTCTGTCGAGCCGCTTCAGCAAGAAACGCCCCACATCTTCCGGCAGTTCAAAACCACGCAAACGCGCGCGTAACTGTAGCGCCTGCAACTTATCTTCATCAGAAAGTGGCTGCAATTTGTAGATCTGCCCCCAGTCGAGTCGCGACGCGAGATCCGGTAATCCCAGATTCAACTGCCGCGGTGGACGATCGCCGGTGATCAACAACCGTGTTTTGCCCGATTCCAGAATTCGATTGTAGAGATCGAAAATCGCCATCTCCCACAACTCATCGCCGGCAATACACTCAATGTTGTCAATACAGACCAGCGACAAATGCTCCATACCGTCGAGCACTTCCGGAACAAACCAGGTGCGTTTATCCAGCGGGACATAGCCCACCGCATCGCCACGCTGCGACAATTCCGCGCAAGCCGCGTGCAGCAGATGGCTGCGCCCCGCGCCTTCGCGTGCCCAGAGATAGATGTAACCGCTATGTTCCTGACGCAGCACGTTTTGCAGCGCGGCCAGTAAAGAGGAGTTATCCCCCGGCCAGAAACTTGCAAAGGTTTCGTCGTCAGGAAGATAAAGTGGCAAAGAGAGCTGTGCCGGTGTGTTCAGAGATACCTCAACCAGGATTTCACAAAATCGCGAGAAGTTTACCACAGAATCCCATGATGTTTGAACCGGGCAGCAACACTGCCCGGTCGGTACATTATTTGTCTGTTATATCCGCGTCTTCTGCGTCCAGCACCACTTCTTCAGGGCGCAGCATACTAATCAGTTTGAAGATCAAACTTAAGCCGATACCGACGATGGTCGCCAGCGCCATACCTTTCAGCTCCGCCGCGCCAATGTTTACCTTCGCGCCACTGACGCCGATGATCAAAATAACGGAAGTCAGGATCAGGTTCTGTGCTTTGTTGTAATCCACTTTCGATTCGATCAACACACGAATACCGGAAGCACCGATGACACCGTAAAGCAGCAGCGAAACGCCGCCCATCACCGGCAATGGAATCATCTGGATAGCAGCAGCCAGTTTACCGACGCAGGAAAGCAGGATAGCGAAAATCGCCGCACCGCCGATAACCCAGGTACTGTAAACACGGGTGATCGCCATCACGCCAATGTTTTCTCCGTAAGTGGTGTTTGGCGTGGAGCCAAAGAAGCCGGAGATCACGGTCGACAAGCCGTTAGCAAACATCGAACGGTGCAGACCTGGATCGCGCAGCAGATCTTTTTTGACGATATTAGCCGTTACGACCAGGTGCCCTACGTGTTCGGCAATAACCACTAACGCCGCTGGCAGAATAGTCAGAATGGCAAACCACTCGAAGCGCGGCGTATAGAGGGTCGGCAGCGCAAACCAGTGAGCATGAATAATCGGCGTGGTATCGACAATTCCCATTGCGAAAGAGAGCGCGTACCCCACCAGCACGCCAATTAAAATCGGGATAATTGCCAGGAAACCACGAAACAGCACGGAACCTAAAACCGTGACCGCCAGGGTGGTAATAGAGATGATGATGGTTTTGGAGTCTGGCGTTTGCCCTTCAGCCGGGAGTAAACCCGCCATACCGGCAGCTACGCCCGCCAGCTCCAGACCGATGACGGCAACGATTGCGCCCATTGCCGCAGGTGGAAACAGCACGTCCAGCCAGCCGGTCCCCGCTTTCTTCACGATAAAAGAAACCAGGCAGAACAGCACGCCGCACATAATAAAGCCGCCCAGCGCGACTTCATACCCCAACGGCAACAGTAACAATACCGGTGAAATAAAGGCAAAGCTGGAACCAAGATAAGCCGGAATTTTCCCTTTACAGATGAAGAGATACAGCAGTGTTCCTATACCGTTAAATAACAGTACAGTCGCCGGGTTAATATGAAATAAGACGGGCACCAGGACGGTTGCACCAAACATGGCGAACAAATGTTGCAAACTAAGCGGGATTGTCTGTAAAAGTGGCGGTCTTTCACTCACCCCGATAGCACGGCGCGTCATAGTATTATCCTCTGTATTATGTGTTATAGGCGCTTTACTCAAAAAAAAGCCGACTCTTAAAGTCGGCTTTAATTATTTTTATTCTTTATTTCGTACCAAAGATTTTGTCACCGGCATCGCCGAGGCCCGGAATAATGTATCCGTGCTCGTTCAGTCCCTGGTCAATCGATGCAGTATACAGTTCGACGTCCGGGTGCGCTTTTTCCAGCGCAGCGATACCTTCTGGTGCAGCTACCAGCACCAGAACTTTGATGCTGCTGCAGCCCGCTTTTTTCAGCAGGTCGATGGTCGCGATAACGGAACCACCGGTTGCCAGCATTGGGTCAACGATCAGCGCCATACGCTCATCGATGTTAGAAACCAGTTTCTGGAAGTACGGTACCGGCTCCAGCGTTTCTTCATTACGGTACATACCGACGACGCTGATGCGCGCGCTCGGAACGTTTTCCAGCACACCGTCCATCATCCCCAGACCCGCACGCAGAATTGGCACAACGGTAATTTTCTTACCTTTGATCTGGTCGATTTCTACCGGGCCGTTCCAGCCTTCGATAGTGACTTTTTCCGTTTCGAGGTCGGCGGTCGCTTCGTAAGTCAGCAGGCTACCCACTTCGGAAGCGAGTTCGCGAAAGCGCTTGGTGCTGATATCTTGCTCACGCATCAGTCCCAGCTTGTGTTTGACGAGTGGGTGTTTGACTTCCACGATCTTCATACTCTTTCTCCTTTGAGGGGCAGCCACAAAAAAAATCGACGGATTATACCTCCTTTCTTCAAGGCGGCAATATTATTTTCGTTGACTTTAGTCAAAATGATAACGGTTTGAGATAAAGTTATTTTATATTCAAATAGTTATGAAAGAAGATTATTCCATCCGAAAACGATCCTTTGCCCTGGTACAAGTATTCTTTCGCCGCGCGCCTGGGGAAAAGACGTGCAAAAAGGTTGTGTAAAGCAGTCTCGCAAACGTTTGCTTTCCCTGTTAGAATTGCGCCGAATTTTATTTTTCTACCGCAAGTAACGCGTGGGGACCCAAGCAGTGACCGATAAAACCTCTCTTAGCTACAAAGATGCCGGTGTTGATATTGACGCGGGTAATGCTCTGGTTGGAAGAATCAAAGGCGTAGTGAAGAAAACGCGTCGTCCGGAAGTGATGGGCGGTCTGGGCGGCTTCGGTGCGCTGTGTGCATTGCCGCAAAAATATCGTGAACCTGTGCTGGTTTCCGGCACTGACGGCGTAGGTACCAAGCTGCGTCTGGCGATGGACTTAAAACGTCACGACACCATTGGTATTGATCTGGTCGCCATGTGCGTTAATGACCTGGTGGTGCAAGGTGCGGAACCGCTGTTTTTCCTCGACTATTACGCAACCGGAAAACTGGATGTTGATACCGCTTCAGCGGTGATCAGCGGCATCGCGGAAGGTTGTCTGCAATCGGGCTGTTCACTGGTGGGTGGCGAAACGGCAGAAATGCCGGGGATGTATCACGGTGAAGATTACGATGTCGCTGGTTTCTGCGTTGGCGTGGTAGAAAAATCAGAAATCATTGACGGATCTAAAGTCAGCGACGGCGATGTGCTGATTGCACTTGGCTCTAGCGGCCCGCACTCGAACGGCTATTCGCTGGTGCGCAAAATTCTTGAAGTCAGCGGTTGTGATCCGCAAACCACCGAACTTGATGGTAAGCCATTAGCCGATCATCTGCTGGCACCGACCCGCATTTACGTGAAGTCAGTGCTGAAATTGATTGAAAAGGTCGATGTGCATGCCATTGCGCACCTGACCGGCGGCGGTTTCTGGGAAAACATTCCGCGCGTATTGCCAGATAATACCCAGGCAGTGATTGATGAATCTTCCTGGCAGTGGCCGGAAGTGTTTAACTGGCTGCAAACGGCAGGTAACGTTGAGCGCCATGAAATGTATCGCACCTTCAACTGCGGCGTCGGTATGATTATTGCCCTGCCTGCTCCGGAAGTGGACAAAGCCCTCGCCCTGCTCAATGCCAACGGTGAAAACGCGTGGAAAATCGGTATCATCAAAGCCTCTGATTCCGAACAACGCGTGGTTATCGAATAATGAATATTGTGGTGCTTATTTCCGGCAACGGAAGTAATTTGCAGGCAATTATTGACGCCTGCAAAACCAACAAAATTAAAGGCACCGTACGGGCAGTTTTCAGCAATAAGGCCGACGCGTTCGGCCTTGAACGCGCCCGCCAGGCGGGTATTGCAACGCATACGCTCATCACCAGCGCGTTTGACAGTCGTGAAGCCTATGACCGGGAGTTGATTCATGAAATCGACATGTACGCACCCGATGTGGTCGTGCTGGCTGGTTTTATGCGCATTCTCAGCCCGGCGTTTGTCTCCCACTATGCCGGGCGTTTGCTGAACATTCACCCTTCTCTGCTGCCGAAATATCCCGGATTACACACCCATCGTCAGGCGCTGGAAAATGGCGATGAGGAGCACGGTACATCGGTGCATTTCGTCACCGATGAACTGGACGGTGGCCCGGTTATTTTACAGGCGAAAGTCCCGGTATTTGCTGGTGATACGGAAGATGACATCACCGCCCGCGTGCAAACTCAGGAACATGCTATTTATCCACTGGTGATTAGCTGGTTTGCCGATGGTCGTCTGAAAATGCACGAAAACGCCGCGTGGCTGGATGGTCAACGTCTGCCGCCGCAGGGCTACGCTGCCGACGAGTAATGCCCCCGTAGTTAAAGCGCCAGCTCTGCCGCTGGCGTTTTTCAATTCACCTGTAAATCGCAAGCTCCAGCAGTTTTTTTCCCCCTTTTCTGGCATAGTTGGACATCTGCCAATATTGCTCGCCATAATATCCAGGCAGTGTCCCGTGAATAAAACGGAGTAAAAGTGGTAATGGGTCAGGAAAAGCTATACATCGAAAAAGAGCTCAGTTGGTTATCGTTCAATGAACGCGTGCTTCAGGAAGCGGCGGACAAATCTAACCCGCTGATTGAAAGGATGCGTTTCCTGGGGATCTATTCCAATAACCTTGATGAGTTCTATAAAGTCCGCTTCGCTGAACTGAAGCGACGCATCATTATTAGCGAAGAACAAGGCTCCAACTCTCATTCCCGCCATTTACTGGGCAAAATTCAGTCCCGGGTGCTGAAAGCCGATCAGGAATTCGACGGCCTCTACAACGAGCTACTGCTGGAGATGGCGCGCAACCAGATCTTCCTGATTAATGAACGCCAGCTCTCCGTCAATCAACAAAACTGGCTGCGTCATTATTTTAAGCAGTATCTGCGTCAGCACATTACGCCGATTTTAATCAATCCTGACACTGACTTAGTGCAGTTCCTGAAAGATGATTACACCTATCTGGCGGTGGAAATTATCCGTGGCGATACCATCCGTTACGCGCTGCTGGAGATCCCATCAGATAAAGTGCCGCGCTTTGTGAATTTACCGCCAGAAGCGCCGCGTCGTCGCAAGCCGATGATTCTTCTGGATAACATTCTGCGTTACTGCCTTGATGATATTTTCAAAGGCTTCTTTGATTATGACGCACTGAATGCCTATTCAATGAAGATGACCCGCGATGCCGAATACGATTTAGTGCATGAGATGGAAGCCAGTCTGATGGAGTTGATGTCTTCCAGTCTCAAGCAGCGTTTAACTGCTGAGCCGGTGCGTTTTGTTTATCAGCGCGATATGCCCAATGCGCTGGTTGAAGTGTTACGCGAAAAACTGACTATTTCCCGCTACGACTCCATCGTCCCCGGTGGTCGTTATCATAATTTTAAAGACTTTATTAATTTCCCCAATGTCGGCAAAGCCAATCTGGTGAACAAACCACTGCCACGTTTACGCCACATTTGGTTTGATAAAGCCCAGTTCCGCAATGGTTTTGATGCTATTCGCGAACGCGATGTGTTGCTCTATTATCCTTATCATACCTTTGAGCATGTACTGGAACTGCTGCGTCAGGCTTCGTTCGACCCGAGCGTACTGGCGATTAAAATTAACATTTACCGCGTGGCGAAAGATTCACGCATCATCGACTCGATGATCCACGCCGCACACAACGGTAAGAAAGTCACCGTGGTGGTTGAGTTACAGGCACGTTTCGACGAAGAAGCCAACATTCACTGGGCGAAGCGCCTGACCGAAGCAGGCGTGCACGTTATCTTCTCTGCGCCGGGGCTGAAAATTCACGCCAAACTGTTCCTGATTTCACGTAAAGAAAACGGTGAAGTGGTGCGTTACGCACACATCGGGACCGGGAACTTTAACGAAAAAACCGCGCGTCTTTATACTGACTATTCGTTGCTGACCGCCGATGCGCGCATCACTAACGAAGTACGGCGGGTGTTCAACTTTATTGAAAACCCATACCGTCCGGTGACATTTGATTATTTAATGGTGTCGCCGCAAAACTCTCGCCGTCTGTTGTATGAAATGGTGGACCGCGAGATCGCCAACGCGCAGCAAGGGCTGCCCAGTGGTATCACCCTGAAGCTAAATAACCTTGTCGATAAAGGTCTGGTTGATCGTCTGTATGCGGCCTCCAGCTCCGGCGTACCGGTTAATCTGCTGGTGCGCGGAATGTGTTCTCTGATCCCCAATCTGGAAGGCATTAGCGACAACATTCGTGCCATCAGTATTGTTGACCGTTACCTTGAACATGACCGGGTTTATATTTTTGAAAATGGCGGCGATAAAAAGGTCTACCTTTCTTCCGCCGACTGGATGACGCGCAATATTGATTATCGTATTGAAGTGGCAACGCCGCTGCTCGATCCGCGCCTGAAGCAGTGGGTGCTGGACATCATCGACATATTGTTCAGCGATACGGTCAAAGCACGTTATATCGATAAAGAACTCAGTAATCGCTACGTTCCCCGCGGCAATCGCCGCAAAGTACGGGCGCAGTTGGCGATTTACGACTACATCAAATCACTCGAACAATCTGAATAACCCTATGCCAATACACGATAAATCCCCTCGTCCGCAGGAGTTTGCTGCGGTCGATCTTGGTTCAAACAGTTTTCACATGGTCATAGCCCGTGTGGTAGATGGTGCCATGCAGATTATTGGCCGCCTGAAACAGCGGGTGCATCTGGCGGACGGCCTGGGGCCAGATAATATGTTGAGTGAAGAGGCAATGACGCGCGGTTTGAACTGTCTGTCGCTATTTGCCGAAAGGCTACAAGGGTTTTCTCCTGCCAGCGTCTGTATAGTTGGTACCCATACGCTGCGTCAGGCGCTGAACGCCACTGACTTTCTGAAACGCGCGGAAAAAGTCATTCCCTACCCGATCGAAATTATTTCCGGTAATGAAGAAGCCCGTCTGATTTTTATGGGCGTGGAACATACCCAACCGGAAAAAGGTCGCAAACTGGTTATTGATATTGGCGGCGGTTCTACAGAACTGGTGATTGGTGAAAATTTCGAACCGATTCTCGTTGAAAGCCGCCGGATGGGTTGTGTCAGCTTTGCCCAGCTTTATTTCCCTGGCGGGGTCATCAATAAAGAGAATTTTCAGCGCGCTCGCATGGCGGCAGCACAAAAACTGGAAACGTTAACCTGGCAATTTCGAATTCAGGGCTGGAACGTGGCAATGGGCGCTTCCGGTACCATAAAAGCCGCCCATGAAGTGTTAATGGAAATGGGCGAGAAAGACGGGATAATTACCCCGGAACGTCTGGAAAAACTGGTAAAAGAAGTTTTACGTCACCGTAATTTCGCATCGCTGAGTTTACCGGGTCTTTCCGAAGAACGGAAAACAGTCTTCGTTCCGGGACTGGCGATTTTATGCGGTGTGTTTGATGCTTTAGCCATCCGTGAACTGCGCCTTTCTGACGGGGCGTTACGCGAAGGCGTACTGTATGAAATGGAAGGACGTTTCCGTCATCAGGATGTGCGTAGTCGCACTGCCAGCAGCCTCGCCAACCAGTATCACATCGACAGCGAACAGGCCCGACGGGTGCTGGATACCACTATGCAAATGTACGAACAGTGGCGGGAACAGCAACCGAAGCTGGCGCATCCACAACTGGAGGCGCTACTGCGATGGGCCGCCATGCTGCATGAGGTCGGGTTGAATATCAACCACAGCGGTTTGCATCGCCACTCCGCTTATATTCTGCAAAACAGCGACTTGCCGGGTTTTAATCAGGAACAGCAGCTGATGATGGCGACACTGGTGCGCTATCACCGTAAAGCGATTAAACTCGACGATCTGCCGCGCTTTACCTTGTTTAAGAAGAAACAGTTCCTGCCACTGATTCAGCTATTGCGCCTTGGCGTATTACTCAATAATCAACGTCAGGCAACCACCACACCGCCAACATTGACGCTGATTACTGATGACAGTCACTGGACACTGCGTTTCCCGCATGACTGGTTTAGTCAGAATGCGCTGGTACTGCTTGATCTGGAAAAGGAGCAAGAATACTGGGAAGGCGTGGCTGGCTGGCGGTTGAAAATTGAAGAAGAAAGTACACCAGAAATCGCCGCTTAATGCTTTGCGGGCCGACGAGAAATGTCGGCCCGCATTATTCAGGCACTTTCGCGAATGGGTTCGATTTCATTCAGCGTATCAATTAACGGTTGCGGCTTACCAATAAGATAACCCTGCATATAATCGATCCCCAAAGAGAGCACCGCCTCGCGGATCTCTTCGTTTTCAACGTACTCTGCCACTACCCGCATTTTCTTCATTCGCGCCAGGTGGCAAATCGACGCCACTATCTGATAATCCAGACTATTTGACACAATATTGCGGATAAAACTGCCGTCAATTTTAAGCAGATCGGCATTCACATTTTTAAGCCGCGCATAGCTGGCGTAGCCGGTGCCGAAATCATCAATCGCAATCTGGCAGCCTAATTCCTGAAGATGCTGCAAGGTGATTTGCGCCTGTGTAACATTGGTCAGAGCATTACTTTCGGTGACTTCAAAAATAAGTTGCCACGCTTCAGTCTGATATTTAGCCAGCAGCTGACTGACTTCAACAGGAAAACGAGCCTGACATACCGAGGTTGGAGACAGATTAATAGCAAAACGGTGAGCGGGCATCTTCGCTCTGTTTTCAGCCATAAATTGCAGCGTATGCTCAATGACCCACATGTCGATACTCGACGATAAACCAAATTCGTGCGCGACCGGTAAGAAGCTATCGGGGCTGATCAGCTCATCATTCTCACCCTTCATGCGCAGAAGAATTTCATGGTAAACATCACCACGCATACCGGTAATCGGCTGGGCCATCAGGAAAAAATGGTTGTGTTCCAGCGCCTGCTGTAGTCGATTCATCATCGCGACTTTATCTTTCAATTCGCGTTGCAAATACATTGCTCCGCGACGCTGCATATTTTCCGGGACGTTGGTCACGATGGAAAGTTCGGCCACCGTATTTAGCTCTCCCAGCAGCAGGTAGATATGATTCACTGGCGAGCGCACATAGCAGTAACTGACGCCAATCTGCGGTTGCATCGGCATTCCATCCCAAAAGAAACGAAATTGCTTGAGATGGCTATCCAGTGCGGTAATGCGCTCCTGGTGCGATTCTGTATTCAGCCGCAGCGCGAGATCGTTACCCGAAAGCTGATAAACATCTTCACCCGGTTCCAGCAATGGTGACAGCCAGTGAGAAAGTTTTTGCTTGTATTGAATCCGCAGCATGATGCCATAGTTCTTAACCAGCATTTCCATGCCAGGGATGTGTAAATAGCATAGCGCAGACCAGGGGGCATCACGCAACGCGCGATTCAGGGCGCGAACATTTGGCAGATGAAGCACCGGGTCCACATACGCAAGCCGCTGAATGCGTCTGACTACAGCTCGCTGACGGGTTGCCAGTACAGCCATGTAATTGACAATAAAAGAGAATACCAGATAACTGGAGGAGGTTATGGTCAGCTGCGTGGTATAGCCAGGATAAATGGGAATGTAATTTTGATAGCTATGGATGCTGATCATCAACACGACCGCCCAGAGCAATGAAATCAACTTATAACCATAGCGCATCGCTCCCCACATCATCAGGGGCAGCAATAATGACAAGGTGTAATTGGTGCTAAAAATCGTGCTTTTTTCATTTAACGGCATGCATAACAGCAACAATAAGGCACCTAATGCCAGTAGCCAGATTGCGAACTCTTTTTTGGTAACTTTGGCATCAACCTGCTGTTTTAATTGCGAATAATAGCTACGTAAATAAAACGGATTTCGCACCACCCGAATGATAAAGTAGCACAGCGGGACACCAATCAGATTACCCACCAGCAAGGCCTGATAATTGATTAAGGTCCCGAGGTTAAAGGGCATGACGCCGACCAGATTTTCTCTGCTCGCCAGTAACCCTACAAACGCAGCAAACTGGAAAAGTATCAGAAACAGCGTTGCAGGAAACACAATCTGCCAGAATAGTCGCTGGGAAATTAAACGGCTATCACCATGTGAAACGTTGTTACGCCGGGGGGTAAAAACCCTGTAACCGCCCCAACAGAGAATGATAATGATAATAAAATTAGCCGTTAATGAGAGCGTTTCGTAAAAACCCAGCTCTGCATATTTGCGGACAAAAATCCCTAAGGCGATCCCTGGCAATGCAGCCCAGCTGAAAAACATCATCATGCTGATCATCAGTGCCAGTGGCAGATAAAAGAGAAAAACTTCACCGGAAGAAATATGCGCGAAAGTATTAATGTGGGCGAAAATGGGCAAGATTAAAGAAGGCAGGAACAGCGGAAGCCCCCACCATTTATCACGTATTTTTATATAAGTTGCATTCAGTTTCATAGATGCTCAGCAGAATCCCCCACATCCTGAAGGAGGTGTATTCAGACAGGCATCCCACCTGACTTCGAATGATGATTATTCATCACTATAGAGAGCAATGATTCTAAGTGTCATATGAAAGTTCCAATTGATATATATCAAACAAAATAACCCTGATTAATGAATTATTACGTTTATCATGTTAACTCATCATTATTACATCATCATTGTAAATAATTAAATTAACTTCCATAACATTAAAATATGTATTCACTGACGCTTTTTTACATAACGAAGAATTGACCATTTTGTCCTGTTGTGCCTTAATGTAAGTACCGTCCACGGCGTGGGACATACTTCAAGGAACCTTTTGTGAGTCAGGCAACCAGTATGCGAAAACGACACCGATTTAACAGTCGCATGACCCGTATCGTACTGCTCATCAGCTTTATCTTCTTCTTTGGCCGTTTTATCTACTCGTCCGTCGGTGCCTGGCAGCACCATCAGAGCAAAAAAGAAGCTCAGCAATCCACACTCTCCGTCGAATCACCGGTACAACGTTAGCGGTTACCTTCTCCACTCTCACAGAACATAACGGCACCTCGCTGTCGGATGCTTTTGCTCTTTGAAATTATCAAAGCGGCAGATATTCTTTCATCTTAAATTTTACGTCTTTGTTCTGACTGAAATTCATCCTGTTCGGCTGCGAAATAAATACATCATTAATACATATGTTGTGATGATGTATTTTTATAAATTATTTCCCACATGAATTTTAATAAATTTAATCTATTCCTTTATACGCAATACATTTACTTTCCTCTTTTGATGATCTTAAATGTCTTATTTTTCGTAATGTGTATAACAAGGAATAGTGATGAAATTTAAAAAATGTCTTCTGCCCGTGGCAATGTTAGCGTCATTCACTCTGGCAGGATGCCAGTCAAATGCTGATGATCATGCCGCCGATGTTTATCAAACCGATCAACTGAATACCAAACAAGAAACTAAAACCGTTAATATTATTTCCATTCTTCCCGCAAAAGTTGCCGTAGACAACGCCCAAAATAAACGGAACGCACAAGCCTTCGGCGCGCTTATTGGCGCTGTCGCTGGCGGTGTTATCGGCCACAACGTCGGGTCTGGCAGCAATTCCGGAACGACGGCAGGTGCAGTTGGCGGCGGAGCTGTAGGCGCGGCAGCGGGTTCTATGGTGAATGATAAAACCTTAGTGGAAGGTGTTTCTTTAACATATAAGGAAGGCACCAAAGTGTATACCTCCACCCAGGTGGGTAAAGAGTGCCAGTTTACGACAGGTTTAGCCGTTGTTATTACCACGACGTATAACGAAACGCGTATTCAGCCAAATACCAAATGTCCTGAAAAGAGCTAATAATCAGGAGGAGTCATGAAGAAAGTTTTTCTTTGCGCCATCTTAGCCTCCTTAAGCTATCCGGCTATCGCCTCATCATTGCAGGATCAACTCTCGGCTGTCGCAGAAGCGGAACAGCAAGGTAAAAATGAAGAGCAAAGGCAGCATGACGAATGGGTCGCGGAGCGCAACAGGGAAATCCAGCAAGAGAAGCAACGTCGCGCAAACGCCCAGGCCGCGGCTAATAAAAGAGCGGCAACGGCAGCAGCGAATAAGAAAGCTCGTCAGGATAAACTGGACGCCGAAGCCACTGCGGACAAAAAACGCGATCAAAGTTATGAAGATGAGCTACGTAGCTTAGAGATTCAGAAACAAAAACTGGCGCTGGCGAAAGAAGAAGCCCGCGTTAAGCGCGAAAACGAATTTATCGATCAGGAACTGAAGCACAAAGCTGCGCAAACCGATGTGGTGCAATCTGAAGCTGACGCAAACAGAAATATGACTGAAGGCGGTCGCGATCTGATGAAAAGCGTGGGTAAAGCAGAAGAGAATAAATCAGATAGCTGGTTTAACTAAACGATGTTAGTAACTTCAAACCTATAATTCTTTAGGATAAAAAACCCTCTGTAGTAACAGAGGGTTTTGTTCATTCATAGTGCAGGGTCAAATCATTCCCACTCAATTATTTACGATAACCATAACCAATTGAATGATAACATTTTTCCAAATCTCAATTTTTCCCGTACCGTTTTATATACCGTCACCGGAAATCAGTGCCACGATTTTTGCTTCTTCAGTGAATCGTATTGCTGCTCGCAGAATTCCCCTGCGATACGATACTTTTCAGCCTCAGCTGCTGTTGCGTTGTAAACTCGGTTGCTTTCTTCAAGCATGTCGGCGAGCACACCGATGACCTTGCTGGCTGGCGTGCCAGGGGGGAAAGATCCGGTATAGTGTTCGGCGAGCCGCCTGGTTTTGTCAAGCTCGGCGCGCATGCTGTCAGCAGCGGAATTAGCATACTCAGCATCAGCACGCGCCGCATCGATACGGGATTGTGCTTCACGTTCAATTTGTGTTTTCTCCTGCTCACGCTGTGACCTTAACTTATCATCAGCCTGTTTCTGATCTTCCTTCGCCTGCGCATACCCGGCATCGTACTGACGGATGCCGTGCACATTCCAGGCAACAACTCCTGATATGACCAGAACAGCAAGCATCGCCACGATAAGTAACTGTTTACGGTATGCTTTTACAAATGCCCAGATCATACCGCCAGTACCTTACTTGCTGTGATGTACCGCGCACGCCGGTCGTCGATACCGTTTCTGCCACCATTGATAATCAGAGTTACACGTGCAATATCGCCGGTATACTTCATGCATCCTTTGCTGGCGAAGAACCACGCCGCGCTACGAGCCGCATATTCGTCCTGCGCCAGCAGTTCAGGGCTCTCCAGCAGGTCAACCTTCAGACCGTTTCCGCAATCACGATAGTTATTCAAACCGGTAATCTGGATAAGTCCGCGCCCTCGGTAATTCCAGCCATCACCAGGGGCATTGTTCCCCATGCGTTTGCTGTATACCAGATTTGCGATCGCGCGCTGGCGCTCAAGTGGCAATGGTGGTTCACCAGCACGGCGCCCCAGTGCATTAGCCTGCCCCTGAGTGAGACGCCCAGCCCGAACGAAGTTAGCCAGTCCGCTGACACTGTAGTTGAAATTCTCCTGCAACCTGGTGAAGCCCCCAGACTCATGCCCGACTTGAGCAATAAACATTGCCTGATCTTCTGCTTTGCTGATACCAAACTCTTTCATCGCAGAAGTTATATGCGAGAACCAGCGTGCGGCCAGTGCCTCGCTGATACCAGCAGCTCGCTGGAATTGTTTAATCTCCATGTTTAGACCTCGATACTTTAAAAATTTGAACGACGTTACCGCGCGTTTTAATAACCGCAGCCAGCATGACAGCGTTGATAATGACCTCAGATAAATCCACAGCCATTGGCGTACGTAACCAGATTGCATAGGCGACTCGAACAGGAATACTGGCCGCAGCAACAATCAGGAAATAAGCAAGCCATCCTCCCCACCTTCGATGTTGAGAGCCGTTACGCCGGAATGTGACAACGCGAATTGCTATGCCAGTGCAAATAACTGCATTGGTGATAAGCAAAAAAAACTCATGCGTTACCATCGTCTTTTCTCCCCGGAATTAACTCGCGTGGATTATCGGAACGGTGATAGAGCCATATACCAATACGCACAGCGACAATTGCTGACACGAATGCGCCTGCAGAGAAAACAATCCCTTTTTCAAAAGAGTCCTGCGTGATGGTAGGGATCAGGCTGGCTATGCCGATAAGAATTGATGCTGCTGGTTTGTAAAAGAGAAGGCCACAAAGAAAGCTGAGCATCGAAAGGAGCACCCGGCGACGGATGGGGTACTCTACTGCAGAGGTAACAAAAATTACCGCCCCAGCCAAAGCCCCTAAAGCAACCTCCGGAGGGACACCTGCAATAACCGCAGCAAGAGAACCAAAACTAAGCAACTGATTTAATTGCTCACTTGTTACTTGAGCAGACATACTTTCTCCTGTTTACTATCTATAAGCCAGTCAATTATTGATGACTAACCCCGCATAGTAAACCATATATGAATCATTATTGTTCCATATCATATATCTCAATAAAAGTACTAATGATTTTACAGAACGAGCCAGCAGAGTGAGGGCAGTTGTACAGGAACCATAGACTTAATTTTGTATTTAATAATGCTATGGTGTAATAAACCTGAACATGTATTTAAAATACGTACTGATTCATGATAGAATTCAAGGATAACTTTTCACAAACTCCGTTTTTGATACCCGCAAAATATTGCGGGCTTTTTTTTAACGTTCTTCCAGAGACTGAATCCGCTCTTTTATCTTATCCATTTCTCTGCGCTGCCATGCTGCCTCGATATAGAATAAGAGATCAGGTCTGACCCCCCATCTAGATCCTGCTGGCGTTATTTCAACGCGCTCAATGATGTCTTCCATTACCATCACTGGATTATCATCCTCATCAACAATGATGCTCCCGTCATTATCAGTCAGTGGCATTTCCCTTTGGCCAGTAATGACGTCATCATATACTGCGGGATAATCGTCATAGCAAAGAAACGCATAGCGGCATGTTGTGCTTTCTTCTTCCATGAGTCCGTGAGAAATAAGAACATCACGAAGTTGCTGCGCGATTACACCATGATGTATCCTCGCCCCTTCTTCCCCCTTTATAGCGACAGCGTTCAGCCATTTATAAGCGATATACCTGACGTCACCCCAGGCATCCAGCAATGCTTCGTCAGGAGAGACCGGCTCTGTCTTTAATGTTCCGTCACTGGTAACCACAGGATTGGAGCCAAGATAAACTGTCGAGAACCTGTTTCCCGGACCACCAAGAGCATTTACATTATCAAGATAAGGTTTAACATCTCCGTTCTCAAAAAGATGTTCGAGTGCGTTATATACCGCGCGACGTGGAGTACTGCTTCCGGAACCATGCAACGTTATCATTGCACCATCTGCTGAAGACGTTGTTTCACCGCCGCTAACGATTAATCTCTGAGCGGTAACATCATCAGACGGTACTTTCTTCGCAATAATGGCGTAATTACCCTCAAGTTTGACTTCCGCGCGAACTTGTCCTGATGTACCTGCATGGACAGTCAGTGACTGGACGGCAACATCATCTGTGAAATCAACGGGTACAGGAACCGTCCTCACGCCTGACGTCGACATAAAAGTAGGAAGCGTTCTGTTAGGAGTGGCTCCGTAGACAAAATCCCTTGAAACAAATTCTTCCTGTTTAATTTTCACCCTGAAACAATACAAATCAGCCGGGTGACCATCGTGAACATAAGGATATTTTCTGTTGTTATCCCCTATGCTCCATGGGTTTAGAAAGTCTTCCCCACCGAAAATGTAGTACAGCCAGTTGTCTTTGATACAAACTGAACCAACACCAACCGCAGAGTTAACTATTCCGCCCTGATAAATCTGATCAGTAACATTAACCCACTCTACATTATCCAGACTCCACTCATTGACGTTAACTCTGGTCATAAATGTTCTTGGATAATTTCCTGCATAACGGTTATCAGGTTCTCCTCCTTCCCACTCACCAAATGCGCGCTCACTGCCAAAAATAATCAGCTCATCGCCAACTTTGGCAAAAGGAAGGTTTGAGTGATGAACATTATTTGGGAAGCGAAGAGAATTCCATGATGTACCTAAATCAGAGCTTCTGTGCAATGAACTACCGGGTTGAGTACTTAATGTCCCCCTGGTCGTCAGATACAGAATGCCATCATAATATTTTACACATGGCTCAGATGCATTCGCCTCATATTCTGCAGGTATGCGTCTGCGAACAAAGCTACCAGGAGAACCGAAAGCATCAGAGAAATAGAGTATCCCAAGCTCGCGTGGACCAATATCACCATTATGGTAGCCAACAGCAAAACTGTTATCGCTAATCGTCGCAAAACTGTGAATCTCAGTAACAGGAGTGCTTCCGTCAACAAAAGAAGGAATAGTTCCAAGACTGGTTTTTCTCCATGGTGACGAGTGAAATGATGTACCAAAACTCCAGTATCTACCCTCGTTATTCTGATCCACATCCTGGGTATTTTGCGTCGTAACTGTAAAAGTATTTTTATCAATAACAGTAGTCACCGTCATATTCCCGGTAACACCTGTAACACCAGAGTTTGAGAAGTTGACAAAATCACCAGCAAATAATCCGTGATCAGTAATGCGAATATAAGCGACTTGCTGATTTGCTGCTTTCGTTATACCACCATAAACGCGAAGGCTGCGACTCATTGGGCGATCCCACAACTCTGCAACCTGCAGTTTATTTCCGCTCACGGTCCGCGTCTCAATTACAGCAAAAAGGCGATTTCTGACAACCCCCATACTCATGCAGTGATAGTTAACTGTGGGATAGTTTTCATGTAAATCTGTAAGCCATTCCGGCGTTGTCCAGGTCTTCCCGTCATCTCCTGAGCGAACCCATGCAACATGGAGGTTATTTACACCATGGCGGTCTCCAGCCATAAAAGGCGCATAGATGACATTGTCATATACAAACGTTTTATCCTGCGTCCAGGCGTTGTACCACGGTGTATCTGTAATTTTAAATAACTCTCCCTGGATAAAATCTTCAGAAGCATAAAAAAGAGGCTGACCCGGTATTCTCTCAAATAAAAAACGAGCATTTTTAAATCGGCTGACATCCGGAAGAGTTGATACTTTAAAAGTAAGCCCTAATCCGTCAATTTTATAACCTGGAGATGAGGCTTCAAGGCACGCGCTTATTGCAGTGGAATCGTCATTTATACCATCACCAACAGCTCCAAAATCTTTGGGGCTAATAGCATCACGCATTTTATCCTGGAACGTTCGGTACACAGCCCCAGAACCATACTGAATAAACCAACCAAAACCACCAACAACCCCGGCGATTGCAGCATCGACATAATTACGCATTGAGCGATTATTTACAGCGTCCTGTTCAAGTGATGGATCTGCAAGGTTAGAAATTTTGTTTTGCTTTGCATCGTAATATTTTGCAAGCAAAGATGGTTTCATCAATGCACGTCTGAACCACCCAAAACATTGCTGGATCAGCATCGTCAGGTAGTCAAAAGCATCTTCATGCACTTCGGGGAAAAATTTTCCCTGATTGCGAAGGTCTGTCTCCTGCACTACATCAAGCACACGATCTATCGTAATTCGCCATCCAGTAGCAAGCGGCGACGGAAGAACCACAGAACCGCCACTATAAGTTCCCGCCCCAGTTACCGTATAACCGGTATCCAGAACCAATTCTGTTACGTTCCCGTTCAGGTCAGACACCTGAACAACCAGGTCTGATTTTCTGAAAATTCGAAAAGTATACGGAAACGATGTCGTAACGCCGTTACCTGTGTATTCGTTGTGGTCAACTTCGGTTGAGACCGTCATGTTAAATCTCCAGATAGTCGCAGCACCCGTTGCGCCGCATATCTGGTTATTCTATTACCTGAAAAACCACATATGGATAGAAAGACTGTGAATACGAATAGATATTACCTTTCAGGTAATTTGCAAAACGTGCTGGATAGCAAACAAATTATTTGCTACTGTATAAATATACAGTTATTGCATGGAGAAGATTAAGATGCAGCAGTATCACTATCCACTGGAAGACGGATTTACCGAAAGGATTCACACGCCGGGAGGCGTCAGGTCACTGGTGGAGGGATCGCACTTGATGAAATTACTCCGGGATCTCGATAAGGATGGATTTAATGTCGATGGCCCACTTGCCGAACTGACTGCACTGATTAACTACGTCACCAGCTCGCAGATGTCTATGCAGGATCTGCAAACACATCTCGACTATTGTGCCGAACAATTACGAAAACAAACCAGATAAGGTTTGAAATTACCAAATGGAGTGCTTATATTTACCTTTGCGGTAAATTTACATCGCACTCCTCTTGTGCCATAGTAATCGGGCACTGGCAAAATCCAGTGCCGGGATTGGCGTCCCGGGTTACTACAGAGGCACATATGCCGCATAAGCGGTTTTTTTATGTGTAAAGCGCACCTATTCTATGGTGGGCTGTGTGGGGGCACCGAAAGGTGCGCCGGGTCCTTTGTAGCCGGTTACGCCAACCCTGCACAGTTCACCACCAACCGATTGGCGTCGGTAGTGGTGATTAACCTAACTACAAAGGTGATCACTATGACTGCTAACGTAACCCCATCTGTTTTTCATTTTGAATCAGAAGCAACCATTCGAGCCATTGTTATTGATGGAAATCCTTGGTTTGTTGCCAAAGACGTTATTAAAGCTCTTCAACTGACAAACCCCACTATGTCAATAAAATCTCTTGATGATGATGAAAGGGCTAAATTTAACTTAGGCCGTCAAGGCGAAACCAATATTATCAACGAGTCAGGCCTCTACACACTGATCCTCCGCTGCCGCGACGCAGTGACACCAGGCACTATCCCCTACCGCTTTCGTAAATGGGTTACAGGTGAGGTTCTTCCTCAGATCCGCCGCACCGGAAGTTACATTAAAAACTCGCTCCCGCAGGAAGAACGCATAAAGATGGTTGCCGACCAGGTAGCCAACGCCACAGCATCAGCAGTGATGCAGGCAATGAAGATAGAGAACAAAACCTACAGTGCCCCGCTGAAGCCCGGCTACCGCAGTCTGATTCATTCGCCGTCGGGTGTTCTCGGCCTGACGGAGCACTCACTGCTGATGAATCTGCTGAACCAGTTACAGGAAGACGGGCATGACGTATCGGGCGCGGCGGCGGAGCTGACCACCATGTTCTGCTACATCGTCGGTGTGAGCAAATGCCTGCGTGATATCCAGACGCACGCGGAGTACATCAACGACAAGGCTGGGTTCTTCTGACGGGCGGCGGCACAGGGATGTGCTTCTGACATAATCATTTGCGGTGTGATGTAGATTCACGTAAGATTACCTTAAAGGTAAACCATGGGTTTACATGAGGAGGAGATATGGGATTTTGGTTCGCTCGTACAAAAACGAGGGATAATGCACCCAGCCCTCAGGCAAAAAATGCAGAAGTTCCGGCGTCAGCGCAGGTTAACAAGCGTGGTGGAGTATATATCTCATCACAGCAAATTTCTGAGCTTCCTGAGGTTAAGGAGATGCGTCGTCTCGCTGCTGCAATTGTTAAACAGGATCTTGCCACTGTAAGGAAATAGTGTTGTTAGCTCTTCTAATTATCCCCATTCTGGTTAGTGGTTATATTATGATAACCGCTAACCAGTATCATTATTTCCGTTTATACCGACATGAAGGCCAGCTTCTTTATATGAAAGTAGCTGCATTAGGTACATATTGCCTTGTTGCATCAGTAATAATTGCAGCCGCTATAAAATATAAATGGCCTGATTTTCACCTAGTTCACGATATGGTGGAAACTTTTAATGTAACATCAAAACCAGAAACAGATAGAATTTACATGTGGCTGCTTCTTCTCTCAGCCACATCCATTTGCTTCTCTTTGTGTTATGTGTCTGTTGTGTGGGTGAAAGATTTTCTTCTTGGTTGTTTTTATAAACGTGATATTTACGAGCAAAAAACAGAGGCAATGAAGGCCAGAGTACTGCGAAAAACTTACTCGCAAGGTTCTTTAGACTTACTATTGCTTGATGCTATTGAATCGGATCCTAAACGACCAATGTTGATTACTTTATCATCAAACAAAGTGTATGTTGGAATAATAAATGGTTCTGGTGAACCAACGGAAAATCAGGGTCCGCATCAGCACATATCTTTTGTTCCTTTAATGTCAGGATACAGGAACAAAGAAAACTTATCTGTCACATTCACTAATGCTTATCCAGGAGAAATACAGGTCAAGCGGACTGCAGCAATAAGAGGAATTAGCAGAAAGAAAGTGCCAGGACTTGAGATCATGGTGTCTATTGACGAAATAAGTTATATATCATGGTTTGATTTTGAAGTATATAAAGCAACAAATAACAAAGTAGAATCCAGGGGGCACGTTATTCGTGTTACCAAAAATGGAAGAAATATATATCAAAGAAATAGCAAAAAAGAATAGCCCGCGCTGCGGGCTTTTTTGTGGACGAAACAAAAGCCAGTGCTACACTCATTGACGCCACATTGAGGTGGCTTATAGATGGAAATTTCACAATGAAAAAAGCATTTGCTGCACTGTTCGTTTTGTTGTCTCTGGTAGCTTCAACTCAGGCCTTTGCCGGTCGTTGTCAGCACGACAGCGATACCGCCGCTGACGGCTCCCGCTGCGGTGGGCGTTCTGCGGATTCCCGCCCGGGCGGCGGTGGCATTCGTTAAAAACAAGGCCGCGAAAGCGGCCTGTGACATGTCACGATAGTTCCTTTTTGCACATCCCTGTGCCTCCGTTCTGTCAGAAGAACCCTGCCTTGTCATTGATGTACTCTGCGTGAGTCTGGATATCACGCAGGCATTTGCTCACACCAACGATGTAGCAGAACATGGTGGTCAGCTCCGCCGCCGCGCCCGATACGTCATGCCCGTCGTCCTGCAACTGATTCAGCAGATTCATCAGCAATGAGTTCTCCGTCAGGCCGAGAACACCAGACGGCGAGTGAATCAGGCTGCGGTAGCCGGGCTTCAGCGGATAACCATAACATTTTGTCTGTGTTTTAATTGCCTCACGAAGCGCATCTAACATCTTGACTGCCACTTCATCATTCTCTGATGCAGATCCAGCAGGGAGATACTCCCCTTCAAGCGGAACCCGAGCAACAAGAGACAACGCTTCGGCGAATTGATCTTCATCAATTTCTTTGTACGAACAGCCAAAATGAGATTTCAGTGACGACCACATGGTGATCATCGCCTTAGCCTGTTTTTCTTTTGGCAGAGACTGACCGCGACTCATGACGAGTTGTTTAATGGCTTCCTGCTGTTCAGTGGTTATTTTACCCGGCAACGCCTTTTTAGCTTTGCGTGGGTTAACCACATGGCCTTTAGTCCAGTACTCGTAGAGCACATCGTCACACTCTTCCTGATACTGGATTACCTTGTCGCGGATTTCAGGACGGACTTTGTTAGGGCTGATGGTTTGCAACCAGCCAGCAAGTTTGCGAAGTGCCAAACAAATAATCTCACGGCGCTGTTCATCCCCAGGAAGCTGCATTGTGATTTTCACAATGCAGGTTTTAAACCGCTGCTTCATTTTCGTAAACTGTGAAGCCCAATCCATACCCATTCCCTCAACGATAGGCTTCATTGGTGTGTACGGTTCGCCGTTGTGATTGACAACATAAAGTTCTACGCCGTGGAATGGCACGTTGATAGTAGATACCGCTGTTGCTATACTCGTCATGTCGTTAATTCCTATACGTAGTTTTACGATACTGAAGCCCTGACGGTCTGGCCACCGTTGGGCTTCGCTGTTTTATGCCACGCTATTCTTCTCACCAGTGAGTCCATACACTTTCCTCAGCTGATAGATAATCTCTGTATTGAACTTTCGGCATTCTTTTTCGCCATTTCTTTCAATAGCTAACTTCACATCGTCCGGAAAACGAACTCGTCGTTGACACATCTCTTTTGCTTTTTGCATTTCATATCTCCTTAGCCCCACCGTGGGGCAAAACAATTGTCACACCGTGCGTCATTGATGTCAAGCACACGGTGAGGCATACTTCAATCATTGCAAGTAACTCAATATTTGGTGAAGAACATGAGCAGAGAAGATCCACAACTAAGGATCAGACTTCCCGTTGAAGTAAAAGAAAAAATAGAAATTTCTGCAAAAGCCAATAAGCGATCAATGAACGCTGAAATAGTACAACGTCTTGACACCAGCTTTCTGAAAGATATTCATGAAGATGACGTAATTTCTGCTTATGAAGCAAAAATTATTGCAAACAATGCACGGCATGAAATATCAAATATTATTTTCAAAAGAACCTTTAATGAAATTAATAAGAAAATAACACTTGGACATACAAGTTTTTATATAAACCTTAATGACCTTGAACTGGAATCACTTGCAGATAATGATTACCAGATCATCTTTGAAAAAACATTTAATAAGCTCAATGAACTAGGTTACATCATCTGTGAAAACTCATGGGATGCAGATGGTTTTGGAATTGAAATACCTGAATAGGAAGAACAAAAGGCGTGTACATATTACACGTCTTTAATACAATTGAAAAACGCCACATTACTGATGTATGTTACAACAAGGAGCGATATTTTGAAAACCATATCTATATTAAAGGTTGCATTAGGCGTCGCTATTATTTTGACTCTCTCAATATTGTTTTATTTTTACCACAAAAAAACAGCTATTGCTCTTGATGGTCACGCGGCAAACTCATTTTTCTCAGAGTACATAGTGCCGCTATCAGGAAGCGGTATAACAAATAAATATACTGACTATGACATCAAATATGGAATTGATGATGGGGAGACTATTGTATTACATGTAATCATTAAAAACCTAATGACAGTAAATAAAAATACAGACTTCAACGATAAAAATACAATACATCACAACAACAGCAAAACATTAATTTCTTATAGTAGCAACATCTATACGGATAAATACCTAAAATACATCTCAGAAGATACAATAAAAGCAACCAGCGAAAAGTTAAAAAACATATATTGTGCATCCGGCAGTTTTCACAAATTATCGCCGCAAGAGCGTTTATTCTACGAAGCAAGAAAACAACGTAAGTCAATAATATTACATTATTATGCTGATTCAGGGGAGTCACTCATATTTAATATTGGGGTTTCCCCTGAATCATGCTAAAGGCGTTTAACTCACCGCATCACCGGATCCACCTGGTTTATTAGTGGCGCAATCCAGAACAGGTTATTGCCTGGTATCAGGGTTCGGACATTATGCACAATACGATCACCGGCATCACCATTCAACACTCCTGCGGTCACATCAATGATGCTATCCGCAAGACCAAATGACGGTCCGAATAGAGATCCTACGAATCCACGACTGGCATACCTAGACTGTGTGCCAGTGCCAAATAAAGCCCCCAGCCCAACAGCACCACCAGTAGCCTTTTCAGCCATGTTGTTATATTCCATCAATGGCCCAAGAATACCGGATCTATCTATACCCTCAAGCACCAGCTTCTCTGGTGACCAGTCAACATTTTTCCCTTTCGATGCTTCTTTAAGCGCATAGACCAGTGAGCCAAGAGCAATCTGAAATGCAGTGCCATAATAAAATTGCGCAGTTCCTTCCTGTAGCCCACCAAGTAGCGCACGGTTGTATGAAGCCGTTGTGAATGATTTAAACTGAAATATCGTTCGCCCCATTGGAGTACTCGCCCATAAAGGTGTGTCACCAATACCGGGGGTGATGATAGTGTTATTAACGTCTTTCAGAACCGCTGACTGGAATACTCCGGCAACGTACTGATCGTCCCATTTATCAAAGTTACCAATGTGCCATCCATCAATTACCTCACCATGTTTCTCGAACTCACTGCGAATACGCGCAGCCATATTGTCGTTGATACCGAGTTTTGCCATGCGACGTGCAGAAAACGCACCAGACAAAATACCGTCTGACGTGAGCATTCCGTTCATGGATTTGTTTATGTCATTAAATCGATCCATGAGTGTCAGCTTGCCGAAGGCATCAGTAATTCGCTCCATTCCTGCTTCGACTGCTGTTGTCCTGGAAGAACTGTCAACAAGATCACCAATTGCACGAGAACGTGAATGTAGTACAGTTTCCAATCCAATCCCCATCTTCAACATCTCTTCTTTGCTGGCCTTAAATGCCGGTGATTGGGATATCTGAGAAGCATAGCCTTTCATGGTGTTACGGAAACCATTAACCATAACCCCTCTGGCCAGATCTGGAATAGCTGATACTGTCATTCCACCGAGTTTGGTCGTGAAGTTCACATCCCGCAGAAAAGCGCCAGCACGAACAAAAAACGAAGACGGGTCATCAGGCATACCATATGTACCAACAAGACGATCGCGTAATGCTGTTATGTCTCTGAGATCATTTGCTCTTGATTTTGAAAGTCTGGACTGTTCTTTCCGTAATTCCTTTTCGTACTTTCGCATTAATGAATCGAGTTTACCCTGAGGAACAACTTCACCATTGCTCTCATAACGTGCTTTCAGATTTGCCACACTTTCGTCATATTTCGCCTTTATTTTTTCAGGCACTTCCCGTAACAGACTGTCATATTCGTCTTCAATTAATTGCAGACGCTCAGCCATAGTTCGTTTGCCAAATGTTCTCGTCAACTCAATTTCTGCTGCCGCTTCACGGATATGACGTTGCAGCACGTAATTCACATCACTTTCGAGATAATCCCTGATAAGACTATCAGGCACATTTAATGTTCTTTCTTTCGTACTACCTGCGGCTTTTACAGAAAATACGCTGACAAAATCCTGTGGAACCTTAGCACCAGTAATTTTATTAATTACGATATCCGCTGCAATTTCAGCATCCTCAGGATCCAGTGTTTTATTGCCTCTCGACCACCAGTCAACCAAAATACGTCGAAATTTATCGCGTTCACTGATTATTTTTCCAACTTTATATATACGTGGGAAATAGCTTGCCTGACCTAATGCTTTCAGTTCTTCATCTGGCGGCAATAAACCAAGCTTTTGCATTTCAACTTTCACCCGATTTAATACAGTTCGCATCGCCTGCGCCGTTTCCTGAACAACAGGATTAGCATGAACATCACCGCTTCGCATCGCATTCCCAACCTGCTGACGAAATGAATCAAAACTCATGTCACCACCATCAGCTTTATACTTTGCGTATGCCTGTTTATTTCCGACAACAACTGCAGCTTCTTCACGCTGCCATCCACGTGTACGGGTTTCTACAGCTATCGGTGTTTCAATCCCCCTTTCATTTCCTTTAAGGGTGAAATTATTTTCGGCTAACTCCAGCGTTGTTTTTCGCACTGTCTTTGACGGAGACTCCATTAACCTTGTCAAAGGAGTAAGATAGCTCCCTGCTTTCCATGCAGCCTTTCCAACCACCCCACCAGAAACAGGGGTTAAATCATCCAGAGTCGCTGTATCAATTTTCATAGCACCAACACTACCACCATCGGAAAGCGAAGCGGCAGCCCTGTCAGTCGCTGATGTAATGCTCATATTATCAAGAGCATCAGCAACCTCACGTGTGGCTGCAGCCCGGACGGATGGCGAAAGCGCAACACCAGCACTGGCAAACACGCCGCTCATCATCGCACCCGCTGCAACGTGAGCGGCACTTTCACCCCATGAGCGTGTTATTTGCTGATTATTCAGTACAACCTCGCTTAATGCAGTACCGGCAGCACCAATCGCAATCTGTGAGCCAATACGCGCCAGTGCCCCTCCTTGAGCACCGGGGATAAACATTGACGCAACAGTAACCGGATCCATTCCCGCAGCAATACTGGCAAGGGTTCCAACTACGCCAGCATCAGACAATAAACGTCTGTCTTCATTTTCATCATCTATCTGCTGCTTAATCCACGCCGTTTCCTCTGGCGATCGGGAATCTGCAAATTTCGCCCCCCAGTATTCATAACCGTGCAACTCATTTTTATCAGCATATGGGTTATAACCTTCGACCGGTTCAAACTGTCTGGCTGGGCGGAAAAAACCAGCCAGAATATTGTTCTGTCGCATTGCAGCCCCCCATACGGAAGGCTCAGGTGGCAATGGCTCAGGATTAGCCCCTTCCGGAAGGGCAACATCAAACCCAGTTTGTTCCGGCAAAACATTACCTGACGGGATCAGTCCGTTATTAAGATCTTCAGCTTGTGCATAAACTGGCATTATTTAGATCCCCACGAAAAGTAATCTTTAAATTTGTCCATACGTTCGTTATGCAGGCGCTGATACTGCTCATCCAGAGCGCGATGCTTGTCTTTGAAGTTTCGTATAGCCTGTCCACGCATAATTTCTTCCTGCTCGTACTGCTCCCGTTCCTGCTGCATTTTCTTATAAGGTTCCCAATCTGCTAGTGATGGTTCCCAACGCATAGGACGCCCATGTTTGTTATAAAACGGCTGGACCCGATCGATGCCATTTTCATCCTTAGTTCTTACCATAATGGCGTAATCACCATTACGGGGTGTTAACACGTCAGGGGTTATGAATAATTCTCCATTAATACGACTCTCAGGGGTTTTTGTCTCAACTACAGGAGCATTACCTGACGTGATCCCAAGCAACGTCGGACTGGTTGTTATAATCTCTTTGCGCTCACCGTACATCAGCCGTTCTTTTTCAGCTTTCCACTGCGCCGCCTGCCAGCCTGACGGCCCATATTGATAAAGCGCCTCCGGTGCATATTTCATAAACTGTGCATCTCCGTTAACCTCGCTGATACTCCAGGTGCGGGCTATCTGCTGGTTGGTCATTTGCTTCGCTACGTCAGCGTTACCACCAGCAACGCGGTAGTTAATGTCATACAGCGTCTGATAGTCATTACGGAATCTAGCTGCTTCCGGCGTCTGGTCATCCGCAGAAGGATCCCAACGGAACCACTGCGCCATATTGCTGACAGCAGAATTCATCGCCTTGCTGCGATCATTTTTGTACTCTTTTGAACTCTGCGTTGATGCCAATTGAGCTTTAAGAGCATCGGTCTGGTTGTATGTCAGGTTCTGCGCCTGCTCGATAGCCGCATCAGCAGACATGCCAGAATCAGTTAGTTGCTTAACAGTCAGATAAAAACCCTGCATATCCTTCGGCATATTTCCAATAGATGCATTGTCTGTTTCATATAACCGACTAAACAGCTCCGCTGCATTTTTAACCACTTCCTGATTACTGGATCGGGATACTGCTGAAAGCTGCGTGATGACCTGCGAAGGCATTATGCCAGTCTGAGCCACAAGCCGAACAACCCCATCATGAGTGGAGGCATCATTAATACGAAAGTTCTGCGCCATTTCTGTGTAATCAGCAGCTTTCTGCATTGACTTGTTGCTTGGGTCTAATTTTTCACCTATTGTCAGCGCCTCATTGAATCTGCGTGAATCCCGTTGCGCCTGAATTGCTTCATTTGATCTCTGAAGCAATGCAGACAATTTTCCGTAAGCATCGAGTTTTAACGCATAGTGAGGATCGTTAACCTCAGGCTTCACTTTCTGCATTTCTTCTTGCTGCTGAGAAGGAGGCAAATACTGAATTGCCTGGAATATTCTCGCGTTATCAATCGCTATATCCAGTTGATTGATTATTTTATCTGCGTTTTTTCCATACCCCCTGATGATGGTCTCCTGAGCCGGTATATAATCTGGAACCTCACCGTTATATAGCTGGGCCATGGTGTTATTAATAGCTGGCTCAAGCTGTTCTAATATTAACTTCCTTTGCTTTTCTATCTGACTATTAGCAAGGTTATCTATTTGATAAATAGTCAGCGGATCCATTCCAGTTTTATTTTTTCTATATCGGGAAAGCCACCCTTGTGTTTCTGATGGAAGATTTCGGATAAATTCTTCTTCTGATATTTCACCTTTACGTGGATCACCGACTTTGGCGATCAGTTTATCCACGTTACCCATCCCCCAGTTATATGCTGCTCCGGTCAATATTTCTGAGCCGTACTTACCATACAGTTGATTTACATAGTCACTGGCAAGCATTTCATGCTGTTGTTCGTCCGTAGGGTTGTATTCAACGCCACGCTTGGCCGCCAGTTCTTTCCCTGTGCCCGGCATTAACTGGTATTTCCCCTGGGCCCTCTCTCCAGAAGATGTTTTCGGTCCTTCAAGAATACTACCATCAGGATTAAAATGACGATCACCTGATTCAACAAGGCGTATGGCACGCATGTCCATGCCTACAGAATCATTTTTCTGAAACAGACCATTTAGCCATCCTTCCGGATTAGCAGCGGCATAATTCTTCGCCCGCATTTCTGTGGCACTGCGATCATCACTTTCTATTTCTTCCAGAATGCGTTCTTGTGACCATCCCCTGGCAGCTCCATATCTGGCAATGGCTACCATTCTGGAATTTCTGGCTAAAGTGGCAGTTTGCGGGTCATTCCAGGCATCCGCTTCATTTTGTATCCATAATTTTCTCGTTGCCTGATATTGCTCATCTTCATAGGCATTTGTCTGCCCTATCTCATGTCTGAGAACTCCAGTACTGAACTGAATTTTCTGTGTTCTGGCTTGTTGCAAAAACATATTTCTTGCTGCTTCATCAGTCAATGAAGCAGCTATTTCTTCCACATCCTGATCAAATCCAGATATGTACTCTTGCCCCTTACCAATCGCATTTTTGCCTTGTTGTGCATAAAAACCGGTTTGAGGGTTATAAAGACGTTCATTGCTGCGCTGATTAAGCTGAAGGATGGCATCCTGAGACAATGCAACATTCGCTTTCTGCCTGGCTTCACCATATGCCACCGCATACTGATCTGCGACATTCGCCAGCACCTGACCTGCTTGAGGAACATCGAAGGTCTGAAAACCACCGGTTTGCACACCACGACTTTGCACCTGGCGTCCGGATGTAGTAGGAACAACAGGCATCAGTAACCTCCTATTTTGAATCGGGAGTCAGAATTCATAAAACCTGAGTTAGATAACATTGGCGTTCCACCACCAGATGCACTTCCTTTAGAGAACGGACTCCACGTCCCACCAAACATCTGGTACGCACCGTATGCCTTCAGAGGCGCAGTGAGCAATGTTGTTGCTGCTCCCATATTCCCCTGTTTACGGGCTGAACTGGCTTCTGCTTTATAGTTGGCAGCCTGAACCTGATAACCGTAAGCCTCGCGTTGCGCGTTATTCACCGTCGTCAGCGAATCAAGAGCGCCAAACTGGGCAGTGTCGCCAAATATATCCAGCGCGTTACCTGTAGATAAATCAGCGCCGGTAGCCCCCATTGTCGCCGCCTGTGTACCAAGCCGCTGTCGGGTCTCTCTGCGCCGTTGCTCAGCTTCAGCGTTACCTCTGTTTATTGCATCATTTGCCTGAGCTGTGGCTATATCTGCGTTCGCTTCTGCAACCTTCGAGGCATACTTTCCCTGTTGGTACTGGGTGTATGCCTGAATGCCACTCATGGCGAGCATTGCGCCACCAGCAATAACCGGATCGCACATTATTTTCTCTCCATGTGAAATCTGTGGAAATTAAGACCAAGAGCACCATAAGGCGCGGCTTCTTCAAGCCTGAATCCAAGCCAGTGCAGCCATGCTTTGGCAACATGGTTTCGCTCGTCGACATAGTTTTCCAGGCGCGGATAAACTGCCAGCATCTGCTGCAATACAGGGCGGCAGTGGCGAAGAAATGTCTTCTGATATTTTTCGATACGGCTGGTTCCGACCAGCCAGGGCGTACCATTGCCACCGATCATTGACGCCGGAGATACGCCAAACATGGTTACCAGTTCTCCGTTCGCAAATCCTGACCAGGCCATAGTCGCAGTGCGAAGACCAACGCGCAGCGCATCTTCGGTAGTCATCAGCGATACCGCATACAGTTCGTCAATATCAGCCTGACGAACATCCGGCAAAATCATCTGAAGATGCTCTTCGGTAGCGGGAATAATTTGAACATCGATCATCAGAATCCCCCAACAGTAAGGCGAGGAATAACGGCAAGAACAGACAGCGGCAACGGGTCAAGCTGACGGATTTTTACACGCCCGTTTTTGCCCCAGTTACTGTCCAGTTTCACTTCTACTTTTCCGGTAGCATCATCAACAGGATCATCGTAGAACTCGAATTCACGCTGTGGATATTCGTACCATTTACCGCCGGGCGTAGTCGCCCAGATGCCGCGACTGGCATTCACAACCAGAGTAACGGAGGGGATCACCTGTTTTTTGTCCAGCAGCGTTTCCTGTCCGTTAATGTTGATATCCAGTGTTTCGAATTCAGCAGTTATTGGCAGGCCGATGTGCACTACAGCCCCCGGAGATTCCAGCGTGACGGCACCTCCGGAAACCACTTTCTGTGGTTCCACGTTCGCATCAGAGAGAATGTTTACGGTCTGGCCTTCAAGATGAGACAGGCCTCCAAATGTCCGGCGCGCCATCTGCCAGTTCGTGGTGGCCACATTCCTGAGGGATGGCGGGACGTTCCTGTTAGCACGAACCACTACAGCGGTATTGCTGGTTACAGAAATAATGTCGCAACGTAATTCTTTTGACACTTCATCGCCAGTATCAGGAGCAGTTCCGGTATAAGGGAACTGTAGTTGCGCACCGACATCACTACTGGTGAAGTACGCACCACCAGAAACACTGATTGTATATTCCGCGCGGTAATCCCATTCGCCAGAACCACCAGTGATGGTCATCGTTCTGTCAGACGTATTTCTTCCATCATAGCTAAGGCCAGAATCAACAAAGAAAGCATCTTCATCGCTGGTAAATAAACGGCTGGACAGTCTCTCGATGTATCTCACTGTTTGCCCGTTAACGGTTCTGTTAACGACGAAATACACCGCATCTTCATTGCCTTCGCTGATACTGCATGTGCTTTCATATTTTCCGGTACTGGATTGTGGTGCCCATGCAAAAACCTGCTGATCACGCAAATAGGTCATCACCAGTAATTTACCGTCATCACGAATGCAGAAGGCACTGGAGTAAGGGACAATCGAGAAGCACCAGTCAACAATGCTGTGCTTCTGAAAAAGATGATTGGCAAGGATAGTAAGGTCGTTCCCCTGATAGCCGTCAACATCGAATGAGTAGGCCAGATCACGGACAACACTGCCTTTCTCCTGGACGAACAGAGCAATATTCGCCACGGCAATTGGTGGGACATTGCTCGAGCCATTTGATCCCTGAGAGCTGAATGCAAATGATGATGGGGTTAACACTTTGTTCTGGTCGCCGGTGATGACGTACTCACCTCCGGAAGTCAGCGCCACCAGAGAACCAACATCAATCAGGTGGCGGATCTCATTAACCTGACGCCCGGCATAGGTGTAGATAATTCTGTCGTCATCCTGCGTAGGATTGCTTTTGCCAAAATCCTTATAATCCCCGGTACGGCTGGCCCAGATAGTCTGAGGGAACGCAGTCGATGCGGCGAAGTAAAGACGCTGTTGATAATAAACAACAGTGCCAGGATAACCATTAACACTGTTCCAGGCATATTTAGCCCATTTATAGCTGGCATTATCCTCGCCAACGACCTGCGAAGGGATATAGGAAATCACCTCAGCAGTTGCAGTAGTGCCATTTACAGCAGTTATACTGGCAATGCCAAAACCACTGTGCAGATACTCCCACTCAATGCCAGTATCATCATCACCGGATCCGCCCCAGCCATCCCATGATGTGCCTTCTGTATGCGAAGGGCGCAAAGTACCTGTTTTGCCTGCTGTAACGGCGCGATAGTAGTTACTGTCTGCACGGCGAATATCGCCAATCGACGTACTCTTACTGGTTTCCCATACCGGCACAGAATCCACTGCAGGCTGTTCCAGATAGAACAATTTGCCTACCTGCTCCGCGCCAAAAATAGAGGCGCTTGCCGTTAACGTAATTGTCCCGGTGCTGGCGCTGGCATAAACCGTCACTGACTCGTCAATATTGATATCTTCAAATGGCCCGTTCTTCGTTACCACATCAACCAGTTGCCAGTTGTCATGCGCATAGCGACGCAACTCTTTCGGCGGGTATGCCGGATGAACCAGCGTAAGCACGTCGGCGCTTTGCGTGAATTTAATTCGGAACAGATCGGCTTCAGTATATGGCGTGGCAATTTCATAAATAACATTGCTGCTGTTCAGCACCAACGCACCATCTTTGATAACGCGCATGTACTGGTGTCCGAACTCCAGAGCATAGGTCTGAACCGTCGAGAACTGGAACGGGATCAGGCGGCATTTCCGATTTGGGTATTTGGCGGCACCGACAAAACGCGTACCAGGTCGATTCTCAACGCCGCCATACTGCCGCACGATAAAGTTATCGCACTTGCGCAATGCCACCTGGTACTTCGCCATGTCAATACGCCCGTACAACGACGGTCCAATCTCACCACCGGCAAAGCTGGGCTGGATCCAACTGATAGCCATCAGGACAACCTCGCAATGGTAAACTCATCAACCGGTGGCTGTGGTTCCTGTGATTCATTCTGGCTATGCGAGCCAGCACTAAGAATCACGCGATTGTACATATTGAGGGCAAACGTACCGAGGTCTGCATTCCCAGTCAGCGCCATGTTAATAGCTGCCGCAAGACGCCAGGCCAACGCCTCCATAAAAATGGCATCAAACATGTTCACATCTGAAACGCGAGAGACATACTTGAGCCATGCCTGCGGCTGGTCTGTGTAGATCAACTTTCCTGTTCCGTTGGTGTCTGCACCAACTTCGTACTGAACGCGCATTGCTGCTGTTGGATTGCGTACACCAGGAAGCATAATTTCAGTAATGCGCAGACAATCGGACGGGTACTGGTACGCATATTCCCAGTCAGGCGGTGGATTGTTCGTATCTGCAAGCGCCACGCGTTTGGTAGCAAAGTTCCAGTCAAAATCAGAAAGCACAGCATCACGGCAGGCCTCAAAGTGCAGCGAACATTCCCCTGCTTCCTTGCTGGCTTCCGTCAGGCTGTTAATGCTGCGGCTGTTGCCAATATTGGACAGCGCACGATTACAGATCTCTACTACAGAGGCCATCACTCACCCCCGTTACCGTAGAGGGTTTCAGCCGCTGATTTTTCTACATCACCGGAAACAGGAGCGATCGCCATATCAGTGATCTGCAGATCGGCGCTGCGATTAACACCATCGTCAGTTTCTCTGGCAGACAGGCCTCGAATAACAGCTTTTGCAGTTATCATCACTTCTGTTCCGACGCCCTGAGGTTGCGCCTTCAGCTTATTCAATGTGTCGTTATTAAGAGTGATGCACAGCCCCCACGGGTATTCATCGCGAGTTCTGGTTTCTCCGCTCTCATCCTGGTAGCTGTCAGTGCCGGTTTTGAGGTTTACGAGTTCCATATACACTCCTGCAATAAAGGGGCCGAAGCCCCTTGTCGGATTCGCGAGGCTTACACGCCTAGTTCTTTACGCTTATCTGCGATCTTCTCGCGGAGCGTTTCGGCTTTAGCGTTATGGTGTGGCTTCTCGTTAAAGAGCAATTCGTACTCTTCACGGAGCTTATCCAGTTCACCATCATCTGACACATCGTTGATGATTTTGGTGCTGGTTGCTGCCATTGACACCTTTCCTGCAACTTTTGCTTTTGCCTGTCTGGCTGCATCGTTAACAGGTTCCAGTGCGCTACCAGGCTCACCTTCGTATTCGATTTCTGCCCCCTCCGGCCACAGAGTGTTATGGATATGAGAGAGGCGCAGAACGAGGTATCTTGGTTTCTCACCTGACATCGATATCACCTTAACCAGTTACTTTTGAGCGGATCGGATACGGCGTATTGGCATCAACATCAAGACTGATACCAGCAGTGAATTCGCCAGCCGTTAGTGGGCCAGTTGCGACGGAGTAGTTAACACGCAGATATCGCTGAACACCGGCAGGCACCTTTGCAGAAACAACTCGTTTACCTGCTGTCAGGGCGGTCTTTGCCAGTGCGCCACTATCATAAATAGTGGTCCATGAGCTGTTATTTTCACTCGTCTGCAACTGGATGTTTACAGTTGCATCACCGCTTGCCGCGGCGGCTGTGTTAACCAGCGCCCAAAACTCAAGCGGGTAACCAACGCCGATATCACGACGTTTTCCGTCAATTGGACCGAGATCGATTACGTCAGTAGAAGCCGCGGTATCAGTTACCGCCTGTGCTTCGGAGAACATCAACAGTTTGTCGGTGATCATCTTCTTTCTCCATTAGTGGGTCTGTTACGACCCACAGGTTAATAACAGGCGTTACACCACGCGGGCTTCTGTTTCCAGAAGCGCATCAGTTTCACGGATTGGTACACCACGGAATGAAGTCCACCACTCGCCTTCTGTCTCTTTTACGCTGATAGCCAGAGATGTTTTCTCCAGAGACTGCAGATCAAGAGCCTGGCCTACAGTGCGGTTCATGTAGAACACCGGGCGGCCCATGCCACGGTTTGGAATGCGATGTAGTGCTTTAACCATCAACTTCGCAATATTTGCGGCAGAGGATGGTTCTGAAAGATTGCTGACATCGATGTTTGCAATGCGAACAACATAACGCCAGTCACGCAGAGCAAGTCCGTTATCCCATTTGTAATGGGTGCGATAGCCTTCGTACTTGCCGCCATTAGCATCTTCCAGTGTCACCTGGCCTTTATCTTCCATCTGGATGCCAGCCTTCTGCCCTTTCGGGAAGATGCCATGCACGGTGTTTTCGCCCCACACCACTAACCAGATTGAGGTGTTATCTGTACCCGTGCCACCAGCATCAATGATGTTCTGAGCATTACCCGCAGACAGGCTGGAATAGCGGGAGGACAGTCCCATAAACTGCTGAGGGTTAACGCTGGAATCACCATAAAACAGCGTCTGCGCCATCTGCTGATTCATCGCTTCAATAAATGCGCGGTCTTCAGAAAGGCGGAATTCGGCGGTATTGCCGTTCAGATCAGCCAGTGACTTATCGACTTCCGCATAGGTTTCCAGCATGCCAACGGAATCGGTTACCTGCACTGTGGTTGATTTGCTTGGCTGTACGCCATAGTTCAGCAAACGCCAGGTAGCTGAAGGTAAACCAGAACGAATGGTGGTTCGGTGTCCGGTAGGAAGGTTCCCTTCGACAAAAGGCATATCCTGAAGGATCGGGTTAGTTTGACCGAGAAGCTCGATAATCTTATCGACTTTCCCGTTTGGATCGACGCGCTTACCCCAGTCAGCCAGCGTTAGCGCAGTTAAGCCTTTAACAGCCATTGTCATTTCCTCTCTTATTTGCCATAGAGCACTTCGGCCGCACTACGCTGGCCTTCATTACCACCGGTGACCATGCCATCTTCAGACATCGCCTTTCCGATTTTCACGAACGTTTTGACCAGATCAGGGTGATTACCCAGCCCGGTGGTGTTCAGATATTCTTTGAGTTCAGGTGTCCCGAACTGGTCAAGCGCACGCTGTGCGGCGCTAAGGTTAGAAATCAACTTGTCGCCACCGATTTCTTTGTCGGCTTTTACATCCGCAGCCCACTGCTCGGTTGTTTTCTGCCAGGCTTCTGCCTGGCGCTGCTGAACACCTGCCAGAATCTTCGGATAAGCATCAACCAGCTTTTGCGCTTGCTCGTTGGTCAGGTTTAGTTCTCGCGCCACCGGCTCGAATTCCTTCAACGCTTCTGTATCCAGCTCTACGCCTTCGGCAGCCTGAAACTCGTACTTTTCTGGCGCACCCTCTGGTTTATCGCCGTCCTTTTTTTCATCCTGCTTATCGTTTTCAGGCTTTTTGTCATCAGCAGGTTTATCGCCATCAGCAACAGGTTGTGGCTTATCACCTTCCTGTTGTGATGGATCACCAACTGGAGCAGGGTTATCACCTGCAGGCGCTGACGGTTCTGACGCAGCCGGAGCTGCTCCACCATCGACTGGTTGCTCATTGCAAAGACGGCGATACAGCAAACGCTCAAATAAATTCATGATCACTCCTGTTCACTGGCCTCTTTGGCCATCTTCAAATACTGTTCAGGGCAATGCGCCATAACGCGCTGAAACAGTTCCAGCGCCAGATTGCGTTGCCCCTCATTAAATGCCATTGCCATAGCGTCCATCGGTGAGATAGCGGAAAACACACGGCCTTTCTCCAGCACCGACCAGACAACGCGACGCCCCTGTTCACTGCTCATGACAAAGCAAATGTCATCAATTTCACGCTGTGCCATGTCACGTTGCTTACGGGCGTTTTCTTCTTTCAGTTGATCGTCTTCGTAATCTGTCATTGTGATTGCCCACCCTGACCACTAACTGCATTCGCCATAGCTGACAAAACACTCGGATCCGAAGTTTTAGCTTCGCTTAGCGTCTTGGCACCCTGTGCCGCCGCCATCCCCATCGCCATCATTTGTTGCTGCTGTTGTTGCTGTGCCCGTTGCTGGCGAGCCTGCTCAACCTGTTCCTGCGGAACAATGACGGTTGGAGACACTCCGGACATATCAGCGAATGCATCGATCGCCTGATCAACGTTGAGTTTGTCGAGAGCTTCTGGTTTCGCTTGCGCAAGTTGACCAATGAAGTTGACCGTAGACGCCAGACTGGACAGGCCGATAGACTTCTGCGCCTGAGCCATGACGGAAATGTATTCGACCTTCAGGGGCATACCTTCCATCGCGTCAGGCGGTGGCGGCAGCATGTTTTTACGCACCATCATCGAGAAAGCGCGATCAATGAGAGGATTAAGACATTCGTCGTTCAGACGCTCCAGAACCGGCCCCAACATCAGAAGTTTTTCTTCTTTCATTTCGATCACCGCTTCAACAGGCATCGAGCGGGTATTGATGTTCTGCAACATCATGAACAGATCGACAAAGTAGGCGCTGTTAATGATTTGACGGGTGTCCTGAATGTCTGCCACCAAATCTGCTGTACTGGGGTTAACCAGATAAGCAGGCCTGAAACCATCCTGACCAGTAATCTGATCGATATACGTGATGTCGCCAGGAAGAAGGGAGGCACGCTGATTCTTGAGGGAAGTCGGAGCAACCATCGGCGGATTGGTGGCTTTATCAATCAACTGCGACTTGCGCTTCTGGAGAAGCTGCAATGCCTTAACAGGTCCAAGCGCCAGCATACCCGGGCATGATGATCCATAAACATCTTCGCCGTTAACTTCCCAGCGCGGAGCCATAATTGGAAACTCATCGAATCCGGACTCACGCAACAACTTGTCGTTATCGCCACCAACCTCGTAATAAACCGATTTGAATGGCTTGTTCTTGCTATCCAGCTTCGATGTATCGCGGTCAATGTTCGGGTAAACCGAATGCATCACTTCAATCCACTTCTCGTAGGTTCCGCTTTCCCACATGCTTTTTACGGATTCGCTGACGTTATTTAGCCCGAACTCCTGAACAAGCTGACGAACAGTCATAGAGAACTTGCGAAAACAGGTGTCCACACTGCCACGAGGTGAGTTAGCCAGGTAGTAACTGCCTATCGGGAATGGCATTGTGCGAATGATGTCCTCGTCATCCTCCAGCACTGCCATTGCACCAGTGCTGTATGTGCCGAGGCTTCCGTATAACTGCGGCAGCGACTGATAGAGATTCGAATTATTGAACATATCGTTCATGCGGTTCTGCACCGCCTCAAGCCACAACTTAACAGGGCCATAATCCATCATTTCAGGATCTGGCGTAGCCAGGCGAAACCACGGACGCGCGGGGCTTGTGATGCCTGACATCATGCCGCTGGCGAGAGTGCGCGCCGCCATAGTCCCGGTCGAATCAATAATACGTGTATTGCGTCGATCGTTACGGTTGACCTCAGAAGTCAGAAAGCGGGAACCACGCGGGTTGATGTAATCACTCAACTCGCGCCAGTGCGGCTCGAACGACTGACGCTCGCTTTCAAGTTGTGCGAACTGTTTGTTCAATCGCTCTTTAGTTGTTTCCGCCATTTCAATGACTCCGGTTACTGACCAAGCAGCGTTTTACCGCTGGTATTAGCGGTTGATGTGTCGCCCTGAGAACCGGTAAGCAGCGTAGAACTACGACCAGCAGCAGCGCGACGGCGACGAGTTTCTTCGTCGCGGGCATCAACAACGGCGGCATCCTGCTCCTGTGGTGCTGCCTGAACTTCTGGTGTTGCAGGCACTGATGGTGAGCTACCCATGCACATATCAATGACTCCGTACGCAATTAAATTATTACCAATTTAACCACATATGATTTATTTATCGTAGATACTTGACATTTAACGCACTAATTATTACCTTTCAGGTAAGCAAAGAGTTCATTCCGGTTATTAACCTGACTGGCTTGTCGTTAAATTGAACAGGTGGGGTGAGCTTTTATTTTGAGCAGTACGGTGTATGGCACATGCGCCGATAGCGGTCTGGATACGTTTAAGGGGCACCCTCCCTTGCTCGGGCAAACGAACCAGGTAGCCGGAATGTGCAAGTCGAGCGGTTTTATTCCGCGCACGGGGATTCACCATCCCGGCGATTCGGTGTGACGCCTCGGAAGAGACGAGGGTACAACGATGAGAGCATTTATGGAGCCGCGACAAAGTGTGGCGCCTTAACAGGCTAAGTGCTCTCAGCGTTGTGGCATTAGCTCAGTTGGACAGAGCAACCGCCTTCTAAGCGGTTGGTCGCAGGTTCGAATACTGCATGCCACGCCAGAATCACGCCTAAGGACCGTGATGCCAGAAGTTCCAGGTGCTTGGCGGTGATGGTTTCCCTTGAAGGACTATCACCGCCCTTTTTACAGCAGGACGCCATTGCGATGACTTCATGCTGTAAACCAGTACAGCCACGGAAGGCATAACTCATTGCTTCCAGTTCGCCCGGTTCGTCCGGGCATTTTTTGCCTGATGACCACAAATTACCTTAAAGGTATAATCATGAAAAACTTTAAGGTAATTAGTATGTTCGAATCGTTCAAAGAGCTGTTTTCATCTACTGCCAATACTGCCGTGCATCGAGCTAAAAACCCTGTGCTTGGTGCTTTTGTTATGTCCTGGTGCGCCTTCAACTGGAAATCACTTCTTTATCTATTTTTTAGCAAATCAAATATAATAGATAAAATTTCATACATCTCAGATAACAGCACATGGAAAACTGTTATGTTTTATCCATGCTTATCTGTAATTACTATCTGCTGCCTATTACCATGGGTAAACAATATCATTAACGTATGGCAAGCAAAGCCTCTTGATAATAATGACTCAATCGAAAACCACCGGAAGGCAAGAAAAATACAACGTGAAACACGGCTACAGAGATTGCTGGCTAAAAAAGACATTACTTACGAAAAAGTAAAAACAGGCGCTGAAAAAAACATTCAAGACATGAAAGAGGAAATAATTCTTTCAAAAGACAGAATGGGACAACTCACATCTGAATTGAAAGAGAGGGAGACAGAACTGCGCGCAGCACAAGCTCGTATTTTAGAATTATCTAAGGTTATTGATGAAACAACATCTAAACTAGAAAATCTAGAAAAAACTCACAAAAATTTAAAAAACGAATATGAGTCCTATAAGAAAAACATTCCTTTGGCAACAAATAATACAATTGCTAATGGGCTTGTAGGTCTAAAATCATTACAAGACTTTAATGAGTCCGTAAAGAAACTTGGCGTTACTGGAATTAACAATCCAGAAATCAGTACATTATTGAATAATCCTCTAGTAAATATAAATGGTGATTTAAATTCCACCTATCAAAGAAAATCAAAAACACAAAAGTAAAAATCATTCAAATGGGTCATAGTCTGTTATAGCCCTGCCCTGCTGCTGCCGTGGGTCATTAGTTTTCTTGGCTACCGGGAACGCAAACGTCAGCAGTAGCGCATCGCCTTTACCAGGAGAACGCCCAAGCCGCTCCTTGATATCTTCCTTCGGTTCGATAACGATTTTACCGTCCACTCGAACTTTGTACTCTGCCGCCGACAGGTCGTCCGCTGTTTCCTGGTCATCAAGCATGCCGCCCAGCCTCAGCCATGTCTTGCATGAGTTGAACATCTCCCCACGCTTGTTGAGCATCTGCGGGTCAGTAGACGCACCACCAAACGGAACAAGTTGCCATGTACGACCCCAGCCGTCACCGATTGACTTCAGACCAGTTCCGTAACCGAAGTCGATGAACACTGCGTCAGCCTGGTACTGGTCTTCAAAGTCAGCGATACGCTTCGCCATTATCAGATCGTCAGTGGTCTTGTTGCCAGTCCACAGCACCTTACTGTGTAGCCCCTGCCGCAGGTATATCACAGCGTCATCAACGCCGGAGTATGCCGGGTCAACGCCGATTATCACCGGAGCATGTGCAACCTGCGCAGCGGTTACCACCCGTTTCATTGCCTCGTCAGTAAGACCGGTAGGGATAAACTGCAATTCAGATGCATCAGGGAATATGCCACGCACACGGATTTTAACGAAGTCGCTGTCTTCCCCGTAGTCATCAACCCATTTCTGCAACTGCTGTTTGTTGGTACCTTCCACCGTCCGACTGTCAATCTGCGCAGTTTTCCAGCGGTGTTTATACTTGCGGAAACATTCACGGAAACGTCCGGTATTACGCGTCGGGTTTCCGAACGCCACCCAGATAATCTCAGTGTCTTCGTCCGTAAGCGCACCCTCAGCAACTTCCCACACCAGATCCGCAATGTTCGACGCTTCATCGAATACCACGATGATGCGTTTGCGCTCGTTGTGTAGTCCGGCGAATGCCTCAGTGTTGTGCTCAGACCAGGGGATTGCGTCAGCTCGCCACCGCTTGTCGTGCCCAGGATCATTGCTGTACATCGCAGTAGCGGTACAGGTAAACCAGTCTTTCGTGATAGCAAGGTTCGACCACTTGATAATTTCCGGCCAGGTCTTCGTTCGTAGCTGGTTGTCGGTGTTGGCGGTCACCACGACCTTACAATCCTCGCAAGTGGACATGCCCCAGTTGATCAGCATTGAGATGAATGCGGATTTACCAATACCGTGACCAGAAGCGCGTGCCAGCATAAGCGGCTGATAGCGCGTCTCTGGATTCTGCAGGTGATCACGTATCTCTCGGAACGCATCGGCCTGCCACTGACGTGGACCGGTGGCATGTGCCAGTTCAGTACCCTCTTCCCCCCACGGGAACGCATAGAGGGCATAGCCAAGCGGATCGTGAGTGAACCCTGCAATATCCTCGATCAACTGCTCTTCAGGAGATAACGCTGTATCTGTCACTGATTACCATCCTGACGTTCTTTGAGTCGCTTCCTGGCTGCTGCTATGCGATCAGCAATTGTCACATTCACATTAACATCCAGACGTTCTTTGAACGCGTTGACATCAACATGCTTACCAATCAGCTCAAGGTTCTTCACCTTGTCAGGCCATTTAATTTTTTTGAGGATTGTCTCTATCGAATCCTCGTTCATGTTCATGATGGTCGATGACAGATCAAAGCCACTAAGCGTAGTGCGCCAGATTTTCGGCCACTCACGGATTGGTTTAAGGCTCCCATCGTCGTTGAGGATGTCGATCACGTCCATCTGGTCGATCTCCACCAGGCGCATGAGAACGTAATCAGCACTGACGCGCATTCGTTTGTTGCGCTCCTCCATCAACTCGGCAATCCGTTTTTGAATGCGTTCATCGCGCATCATGACACTAGCTTTAACTGCCGCTGTATTTGGGGAGAATCCTGCGTTAATCGCTGCCTGAGTCTGGTTTTCAGGCGTTTTGATGTATGACTGGCAATAAGCCTCCTGCATTGCTGTTAGTGGCTTAAATTGCGTTGATTTGCGTTTATAGGTTTTAGGTTCAGCAGGCATCATAACCACCGTGGTAATAGTTACCGTTGTGGTAATAGTACCATGCAAAATAAAGCCGCCATAGTTGGCGGCAGTATTCAAACCCCATCAAATTCATCATGCATAATCTACTCGTGACATGTCACACTATTAATTTCGTTTCATGCCAGCCTTTAGTCACCCAGCATTGCGAGTCACCATTACACGGGCATGAATTAACTGGAACTCTCTCGCCGCACTTACCGCAACATTTTCTGCTGATCGATTTTATACGCCCGCGCACGCGTGCATCATCCTGGCGGATCAGTAACGCTATATACTCACCGAAGTCTGGCACTGGATATACACCTTCCGTACACTGGCGGCAGTCACAATAGAGATGCATTGTGTAACTTGCGGCAATAGCCATATCACTCTCCTTTTCCCTGAAGCATTGCAGCGCGGCAGGCGTTCCAGCCTCTCACCTCTGCAATAGCGGCAACAGCATCAACCGCGTACATGCTAAGAGGATTAGGCATTGGTTTTTCTTCCGGTACTACTGGAACGGGTGGAGCGGCGTAGACCTCAATAATTCCATTATCAATAGGCCACTCCCCATCCTTGATGTAGTCACTTGTGCCATCGACCTGCTGTTCTGCAATGTGGAAAGCACCTATTGGTTTTGCTTCCAGCGATGCCAGCGCAATCCGTGCCAGTTCTTCCGCTTCTTCTGCTGGCAGTACAACGTTGCTACCAGGTCCGTATGTTTCGCGCCACTGCTTGATTGTCAGCAGTCGCTCTTTGGTAATAGTGATCATGCCGCGTTTCCTTCTTTCTTATTAACAATTACACCGTCATATATTTCATTAAGGTGCCCTCTCAACTCCATACGCCTTAATGCAGATAACATGTAATCGCATTCAACCTGCTTATTTCCAGTAAATGGCTTATCGTCAGGATTACCCCAACAGCAATTACCCTTGGGCCACCCATGTACTTTCCGTACTCTTCCGTTAACAACGTGAAGTAATCCCCAGCCAGGTGGTAAATCCTCAATTGAAATAATTCCCGGCTCACTAATAAAGAATCGCCAGTCGCCCATTCCAAGAGACGGATTTTTACGAAAACGCTTTTTTCTATCTGCCAACAAGTCAGCACGAGAACATTTCGCCTCTATCAGGCATGATGCTGAATTTCTGAATCCCATAGCATCTGGCTGTTCTCCGGTACTGGTTACAGCTATAAAGCGGTCATGAAAACAAACCTTGAACCCGTTGCGCTTAAGGAACTTGTACGCAATCTGACAGAGTTCGCGGTGTGTTAACGCCATATCACTCTCCTTTAGTGCGCAAGTGGTTTTTCCAGCGGTTTTGCGCCGCGCTGGGCTTTTTGCAAAAACCACAATCCATCATCCCGTAATGTTTCATTAACCCCATCCGTCGGTTGCTGAGTCTCACCCACTGCCAGACGCCAGGAGCGTTTCTACGAACTAACAGAATCTTTGCTTTACGGTTTTTCATCGCTTTGCTCTCCTGCGTCTCTTTGCTGCTCGTCGTGCCGCTGCAATACCGGTATGGCGGCGCTTTGGTGCTGGGGTGATGTTGTCAGCCATCAGGACCTGTGGCTTTGCAATTAGCGCAGAAGCCCAAAAACGAGTCGGGTACGGTAACAAGCCAATACATGCCACACGCACTACTCACCTCCGTTGATGCGAATGCCTGTTGCAATGCTGTTTATGATGCTGTCAGTGCATGGGGTAGAAAGCTGGGCATCTCCAGCAATTTTCATGACATCAACATCTGCATATCGAATACCGAGGTGTATCAGACCGGCTATACCTGACTTAAGCCGAGCATTTTCCATAAACAGATCCTTTGCCCGCTGTTTTTCTGCCTCAAGCTCAACGCGCAACTTCCCTACCGTTAGCGCAATATCCTCGTTCTCCTGGTCGCGGGATTTGATGTATTGCTGGTTCCTTTCCCGTTCATCCAGTAGTGCCAGCACGGTTTCTGGTCCGGCCAGAAATTTGAAGGCGTTGAGCGCATCAATATCCACACCGTAATCTTTAAGTTCCTGTTCACTTAACAAATCATCATCAGCTGGCAACATTAACAGGCGTTCCATTGCTGGAATTGCACGTTCCGCCGCCTCACGCAGTGCCTGGTAATTAATTTCGCTCACTGGTTGCCTCCTTTGCGAAGCTGGGCAGCAAAGTCAACTAACCACTCAGTCATTTCAACCTTCCCTACCAGGTCTGAACCAGGGTGCATACAGCAATCACTCTGCGCCGCTTTGAAATCCTTATACTCATATTCTTGGGCCACCAGATTTTTTGCAGCTTCTATAGCAGCATCCACGCCCTGCGCCCGCACTTCAGCCAGGAAAGCATCGGTGGCTGGCATATTTCCTGTTGCCTTCATGGCCTCCAAAATAACCAGAACGCCATCTCGCCCAACCACCTCAGCGATAACCTCGGTGTTGTCGCCAACAACATCGCAGAATGCCTGAACTGCCTTACGAGCCAGCTCATTCTCCGCCGCCAGCACCGAAAACTTCTCGTGCGCCAACTTAACAGCCGAATCAGCCTGCTTAATTGACTCAGTCGCTCTCTGGTGGTCTTCGGCCAGCGCATTAGCACGCACCAGTTGCACTTCCAGTTGCGTTGCCAAATCGCTGATCAGCTTTGCCACACTGCGCATATCAACGGCACCACATTCTGCTTTCAGTTCCGAAGCCATCTCATGCCCGGCGGCAACTAACACTTTGATATTACTTTCCATCTTTACCCTCGCTTATCCACATAACTTATTGATTACATTGATAACTAAAAAGATCGTCGATTCAGAACTCTTCGATGTTCCAGCCGCCACCTGCTTTCTTTGGTTTAACCGTTACCCCGATGATTCGGAACGGATACTGATCTGCGGCTACTTTGGTTTTCACCCTGGCGTCGTCGGTCCAGAATCCCCCTTTCACTTCGTGCAGTTCCATCTCTCCGGTGGCGAGCATCACAGCGAAATCGGGCGTATAGAACGTGTTGTCAGCTAACCGCAGCTTAATACCCTCGAATCGATACCAGGCGATTTCCCCTGCACGTTTACGCTGCTCAAGGTGCTGGCAATACGCAGATTCTGTTTTGTTCATCTGGCCTGTTTTGTTCATCTGGCCTGTTTTGAGTCGACCAAGAGCCTGTATCTGTTTTCTCATGATTTACCTCTAAGGTAATTAAAAACCACATAAGACACGAAATCAATAGAGCTTAGAATATTTTGTTACCTTATAGGTAATTATTGAGGCGTAAAAAAATGCGCTATCGCGCTGGTATTACTTGATAAATCCTGCCGCCTTTCCCCGCCTGTATTCCTCCATCAGCCACTGCGCCGGTGTTATTCCCCCAAGGGTGGCGGCGTTAGGCATGCACCCGAAACTTCGCCCTGGTGGATGGTAAACGTCTCTCCCTGTGTCCGGAGGTGTACTCATGGGCTCTGGCTTTGCCTGTATGCTGATCACCGGATCGGGTATCTGCTGTCCGGAAGCCACCTTTTTCGCCCAATCATCGAGCAGCCTGCGCGCGTGTTTCTCAACCTCAATCTCGCTAAGCTGGCGCTGATACATTGCACGGCGGGTATCACATACGACCCAGTACATAACCGGATGCCGCCACGGGAATCTTTCGGGACCACCAGGATATAAACTTTTTTCCTTGCTGTACCGGTGAAACTCCGCCATCACATCGTCAATGGTGACGCCAAGAACCATCTTGCTGTCTTTGCACCACTTGATGAATTGCCCAGGCGACGGCCAGAACGGAGATTCACTGGCGCGGGCGTGGCGCATACCAGCGTTAACCTGTTCCATTGTTGTGATCCCATTCTCCAGAAACGCAAGCATCCATTGTTTTCGAAATTCGTTTAGCTTTCCTTGCTCGCTGATAGCAGCGATGCTGCCTGGAAATGCAGCCTGTAACTGGACAAACATTTCGTTGAAAATTCTTGCAACCTGCTCCTTCTTTGCCCTTTCATCGTCAGCAGAAGCAACCGCCGTCGAGTGGTCATGCCCACCACGAAAGCGATCGTACTCATTAAGAAGTTCTGGAGTTGATTTCATCCCACACCTCATCTATCCAGTCAGTGTTATGCCAGTCAAGGCTCTTTCTGACTTCACCTGATTTCTGTCTACAGAACTGGATGCGCCTTGCCAGCTTCTGCTCCCACTGTGCCTGATGGTATGCCTTACCCTCAGCCATCCAGTAAATTCTGAACTCTGCAAGTTCCTGTGCCGTTGGCAGACTGTCCAGGTAGATTCCCTGCAATGAGCTTTTCCGAAGAAAGTCATCTGATGGCTGCCATTGTTCATGCATGACAAATTTACCTAATTGCCCTGGCCCACCAGGAGGAACAAAGTTATTCATCACGGCGTTGTTTGCGCCGGGGTCATGAGGAACAGAATCCCCGGTTTTTGTCCTGCTCTCCCTCTCTTGGTTAAATGACTGGTTATATGACTGGTTCTGGATCCCGTTTTTGGGATCATTCAACATCCCGTTTTTGGGATCATTCAACATCCCGTTTTTGGGTATATTCCCGTTTTCGGTAACATTACCGTTTTCGGGTTCATTGCCCCCCTCCCGGTTGCCTTTAATGTTCCCGTTTTTGGTTATATTAAGAGAGAAAACCCGCACTCTTTTTGTCGCTCCCTTTCTCTCTCCGGTATCTGAAATAAGCCCCATTTTCATGAGCGATATAAGCCCGGCCTGCACGGTTTTTTTATTCAGGCAAGTGTCTTTAACGAGGCGTTCTATGCTGGGGTAGCAGAGGTTATATTCATCGGCTCTGTCAGCCATCGAGAGCAGTATGAGCTTTAATGATGAGCTACCTGGATCTGTCTCCCAGGCCCAATCTGTTGCATGTCTGCTCATGATTAATCTCCGCTATCAGCTTGAGTGTTGTGGGGAGGAATTAATCATGATCTGCTTAATCTCTGCCCTGATGCGACGGTTTGATTCCATGGTGCACTCAACACAGTGTCCGTTGTAAACCCAGCGTTCACTGTCATGTCCGTGCTTACATGGTTTTCCGGTGTAGTAGCGTTTAAGTCCGCGCTTTGCGGCATCAATACGTGTAATGATTTCCATGGTAAGCCCTGTTATTAGTATTGGGATTACGGTTATTTTGTGCTGACACAAAAAAAAGATCAACCAGATTTGGTTTTTTATTACCTTTGAGGTACGAATAGATATGAAAAGACCGCCGGGTGGCGGTCTACAGAGGGTTGTGGCTGGATATCATGAGTAGAAGAAGTATGCCAGTTCTGCTTTTGAGCGCAGCCATTGTCTTGTTTTACAGGCTTTAAAAAGCCCATTCATCAATACTTTACCTGGCATTTTTCGCTTACCTGTTAAGTGAGTCTGGATATAGTGACTCGTCGTTCCGGCTTCCTGTGCGAAGGCTTCACGCTCATCCGGAGTAAGTGCAAGCCAGTGCTTTTTGAAATCGAAATGTCCGTTATCGCTCATAGCTATTGCCTGATATTTATTTCAGATAATAAATATTCACCCATAAGGTAACAAAAATCAAGGATAGTTACCTATGAGGTGCATTTACCTGTTGGGTAATATTGCTTTAAATTGAATCATCTACTGATTCATATATGAGGCGATTTTCCAGAAAATGAAAAGTATCCAGGACGTCCGCAGGCAAAATCTCAACGACTTGATCGACCGTGAATTCAATGGTGTTCAGACGCGGATGGCAGAAAAACTTGGAACTCAGGCAAATCTGGTAAACCGCTGGGCTCTTGGCAAGAAGGTTATCGGCGACCAGGTTGCGCGAAAAATTGAAGCTGCCGCCAATAAACCCCGTAACTGGCTTGATATCGATCGCTCGCTTTCTCAGGAAGGTTTTCAGCCTGTCGGCCCAAGCGACATTGGTCAGCTGGCGGCTCACAACCTGGAACGCTGGATGAGCGAAAGCCGCGACCTTTCAACACAGGGAAAACTTCACCGCGCATCCGGCGTCGCCCAGGTGACAATCAGCCGCCTGTTAAACAATGAGGTCAGCGTTTCCATTTCCACCCTGGAGAATGTTGCATCCGCATTCGGGCGTCACGGCTATGAATTACTGATTCACCCGCACGACCCTGCGACTATCAACTATGACCGCTCGCGCTACGCATTGTTACCCGAAACAGAGAAGGCAAAGATCGAAAGTTACATTGAATTTGTCATCAGCCAGAACGAAAAAAACAAACAATAAAATCATATTTTTCAGTAAGTAAGCCGCCTCATGGCGGCTTTTTTATTGCCAGCAAGATTACCTTATGGGTAATTTTTTTAACTCATATCTATTGACATCAAACCAGATACGCATAATCATTACCTCAACGGTAACAGACCGAGGTAACAAATTATGCAGTGGAAAATCATCAACGGTTGGTACTGCGTTACTGCATGCGGATTCATGAGCTGGAAGTTCCGCACCTTACAGGAAGGCATTAAGTGGGCTTTCGTCAGCAAAGAAGCTCGCGATGTGGCCAACGATAACGAGATATGGGAGGGCTGATAATGAACGTTAATCAGCAGAAAAATCTTCAAAAAATCATGCAGGCATTCGACAAGGACTACCACCTGTCAGAACAGCTATATGACCGACAAGTTGAACTGATTGAGAGCATCCGACTTCATCAACTGTCATCAACTTTCGACGTTGTAACAGGCAAAGGCGTTCGTCAGGAAGTACTGGAGGCTGCTAAAGACAGCCCTGAGTTCGAAGAACTGATGGATGCCTATCGGCGAGAGGCAATGGCAATTATCGCCCGCTGGGATCTGGCGGATCAGCTTGATGGACAGAAGGACGCGGCATGAAACCGGGAATTTATTTCGGCATCAGCAACGAAGACTACCACGCAGGTGACGGCGTGAGTAAGTCGCAACTGGACATGGTTGCCAAGAATCCGGCGCTTCTTAAATGGGTTCAGGCAGCACCAGAAGACGAAGAGAAAAAGTCTGCATTGGATATGGGAACCGCATTGCACTGCCTGCTTCTGGAACCTGGAGAATTCGACAAACGCTTCATCGTGTCACCGAAATTCGATCGTCGGACAAAACAAGGTAAAGCTGACGAAGAAGCATTTCTTCGTGATGTGGCGGATATGGGTATTACGGTACTTGATGTCGAGCAGTGGCGAAAACTTGAGCTCATGCGTGATAGCGCAATGGCTCATCCGGCGGCACGCTGGATGTTGGAAGCACCTGGTTACTGCGAAGCATCAATGTACTGGAACGATGAAGAGACGGGTGAGTTGTGCCGAATTCGTCCAGACAAATGGCTGAACGAGCACAACGTGATCGTCGACGTGAAAAAGGTTGCAGATATGGACCGTTTTGCACGCCACATCGAGGAATTCCGCTACCACGTGCAGGACGCAATGTACCGCGAAGGCGCAACGAGGGTTACTGGTCAACCGCATGGTTTTTTCTTTCTTGCCGTGAGCGAAAGCATTGATTGTGGTCGGTATCCGGTACGCGTGTTCGAGTTGGATGCGCCGGATGTCGATGCCGGGCACGCTCTGTTCCGCCGGGATCTGAATACCTATCACGAATGCCGCATAAATGATGAATGGGGCGGCGTGGAAATTATTAAACGCCCTGACTGGGCACGTAAACAGGATATGTATGTATGAGCAATGATATCGCAATCACATCACAACCAGGCGCAACTGTAGGCACTGCTGCGGCAATCTTCAGCCCCGAGGGCATGAATCAACTGGTGCGTTTCGCGGAGTTGATGTCACAAAGCAAAGCGACTGTACCGAAACATCTTGAAGGCAAACCTGCCGATTGCCTGGCGGTGACTATGCAGGCGGCACAGTGGGGAATGAACCCTTTCGCCGTGGCGCAGAAAACGCATGTGGTAAACGGAACGTTAGGCTACGAAGCACAGTTGGTAAACGCGGTCGTATCCTCTTCCAGCCTGCTGGCGACACGCCTGAATTATCGCTGGAGCGGTGACTGGTCGAATGTTAACGGCAAAACAGATAAATCACCGAATCTGACGGTAACTGTGTCAGCAGTTCTTAAAGGTGAAACAGAACCCCGTGAGCTTACCATCAGTATGGCGCAAGCCGGAGTGCGTAACTCTCCATTGTGGGAACAGGATCCGCGCCAGCAGCTTGCCTATCTTTGCACGAAACGATGGGCTCGCCTGCACGCTCCTGATGTGCTTCTCGGTGTTTACACCCCTGACGAATTACAGGAAACGGCACCGCGCGTTGAGCGAGACATTACTCCGCAAACAACTACTGCTGCGGGAATGAACAGTCTGATCAACGCTAAACCAGTGAAAAAGCCTGATGAGCAAACTCGTAAAGCGGATAGCCGTGATCCAGAAGAAATGCTGATGGCCTTTACCAGCGCAGCGATGAATTACAGCACTGTCTCCGAACTGGATAAGGCTTACAAATACATTGCACAAAAACTTTCAGATGATGACGAACTGCTGGCAAAAGCCACCGACGTTTACAGCGTTCGTCGGGAAGAATTAAACGAAACATCTATGTAACCACCACCGCGGCGCCACGCGCGCCGCACTGCAACCAAGAGAGGTATTTATGAAAGGTGCATTAGGTAAGAAGGAACTCCTGGCGGTGGTGCCACTGTCATGGAGCACTATCGACCGTATGGAGCGCGCAGGGGAATTTCCTAAACGCTGGTATATCACCGATAAACGCTGCGCATGGAACCGTGACGAAGTTGAGCGTTGGCTTGATGAACGTCAGGCAGCAAGCCCGGCAGAGTTCCAGGGTAAAAAACCTCCTGTTCAGCAACGTGTATATCGTCCCGTGAGCAACGCTGCATGAGTGCGCTGCTAAGGCACTGGATCAAATGGTCAGGATGGTACTTATTCCTGGCCTCTGTTTCAGCATGGCTTTATCTGCTGGCATTAATTTTCAGAGAGGGTTGGATTAAGTGAGAAAGTTAAGCCGACTTGAAAAATACCACATGAATAAGGTTTCAATGCGCAGTCCGTCAAAGATTGTCGCCGTTACTCCTGCGGCGATAGAGATCGAAAAACGCGCGATTGAAAGAGAGAAAAAAGGGCAGTTCCGCATTGCCGCTCACCTTTGGCTTCAGTGTATGGATGTTGCTTCTGGTGATGTTGAACGTGCAAGGATCGCGGTTCGCAGGGACCAATGTATCACAAAAGGTAACGGCCTTCGCCGTGGCGACTATAGCGGCATAGGATGTTGTGGGGTGGTTTATGACTAAGAAATACACACTAATCTATGCAGATCCACCCTGGGTATACCGGGACAAAGCCGCAGATGGTAATCGCGGTGCCGGTTTTAAATATCCAGTTATGAGTGTGCTGGATATCTGCCGCCTTCCTGTGTGGGATTTGACCGCTGAAAACTGTCTGTTGGCCATGTGGTGGGTGCCAACACAACCACTCGAAGCACTAAAAGTTGTTGAAGCCTGGGGATTTCGTCTGATGACGATGAAGGGCTTCACGTGGATAAAATGTGGTAGTCGACAACCAGATAAACTGGTTATGGGTATGGGACACATGACTCGCGCCAATAGTGAAGATTGCCTGTTTGCGGTAAAGGGAAAACTACCTACGCGCATTAATGCAGGGATCGTTCAGTCATTTACCGCACCGCGGCTTGAGCATTCAAGAAAGCCAGATATCGTTCGTGAAAAACTTGTGCAATTATTAGGCGATGTTTCTCGCATTGAACTGTTCGCCCGCCAGACGTCTCATGGCTTCGATGTTTGGGGTAATCAGTGCGAAGACCCGGCAGTGCAACTACACCCTGGATACGCGTTGGATATTGGCGGATTAACAAATGCATTCAGCAATGCTCCGCTGTCACCAACAGACATCCAGGGGCGGGAGCGTGCTGCATGAACAGGGCATCACCAGCAGATTTAAGAAAATGCCTTGAAACTGCAAACATGCTTGCACACAGCGGGATCAGGTTTGTTCCAATTCCCGCTGTCACTGATGCTGAATTTGCAACACTGTCAGCAATATTCGAAAACAAAATTGAATCACTGGCAGCAGAAGCAGAGATGGAAGAAAATCAGCAGAACTATTAAACGTTATTCCCCCGCCATCCACTTCTCAAACTTCGACGGGGAGAACGGAATCAGATCCGTATGCTCCCCGTCAATCCATGAATCAATCATATCGGCCCACTGCTGCAACATGTAGGCGCGCTGTCTGGCGTATTCCGCTTTGTTATATACGGCGCGCACACCTTTCTGCTCATGTGCCAGAGCCTTTTCAATCCAGTCTGAAGGATAACCAGCCTCATGCAACAACGTACTGGCTGTACGGCGCATATCGTGTACGGTGAAGCCCTGAATATGCTCACCATCTTCATTTATTATTTTCACCGTTCTGTCGATCAGAGAGTTCAGCGCGGCATTAGATAATGGCTTCCGGAAATTGTAACGACCAGGAACCAGATATTCACTTCCACCAGCGCACATCTGCAACCCAACCAATATATCCTGTGCCTGTTTAGGCAGGTAAATAACGTGCGCCCGGCTTCCCTTCATGCGGTCTGAAGGAATTGTCCATGTCCATTTTTTAAAATCTATTTCATCCCACGTTGCATTGGTGAATTCGCCTTTACGAACCATAGTGATAAGCACCAGCTTTAAAGCCATTTTCATAGTGCCCATAGCACCAATGGCATCCAGCGTGCGGAAGAACAGGCCAATTTCTTCTGGTGTCAGTGTTCGCTCTCGTGGTTTAAATATGGCGATAGACGAAGGTTTAATGTCAGCCGCAGGATTAAACAAACCATGACCACGGTCATTGGCGTGACGGTATACGCTGCTGATGATCTCCCTAGCCTGTACTGCTGTTGCCCGACCACCGCGTTCGACAATCCGGTCACACAAATCACGAACCATCGATGTGGTAATTTCAGCCATCATTTTGTTACCAAGAACAGGAAGTATGTCACGGTCGATCACCGCCTGCTTCATTGCGCGGGTACTGTCAGCCAGGATGACGTGTTTCATATAACTGTCGGTATGTACCGCAAACGTCTCGGCACCACGAATCTTTTTGATACCGTCACGTTTAGCCGCAGCCGGTGACTGGCCTGCTTTAAGCAGCTTCTTTGCAGCAATCAGTTCTTCTCGCGCTTCTGCCAGGCTGATACCGTCACGCCCATACTGCCCGATTACCAGTGTTTCGCGGCGACCGTTGATACGGTAGTCATAGCGAAACGAGACCGTGCCTGACGTAAGCACAGCTACATACAGCCCGTCACGATCGGAGACCTTGTACAGTTTGTCCTGCGGCTTGAGGTTTTTTAATTTTGTATCGGTAAGCACAATTCACCCGTATAGAAACCATTTTCATGACGGTATGAGAGTATACCTTTAAGGTAATACCGTCACCTGTACCGACGAAAAATATGGTGTAGAGTGAATAGAAATGAATACATAAAAACAAAAACCCTCTGTAAAAACAGAGGGTTGAGTTAGTATCTGAATAGGAATGATTTGCTATGAGTTAGCTGTTAATCATTCCCACTCAATAGTTGCTGGTGGCTTGCCGCTGATGTCATACACCACGCGGGAAATACCATTCACTTCATTGATAATGCGGTTGGAAACGCGACCGAGGAAATCGTACGGCAGATGTGCCCAGTGTGCGGTCATAAAGTCGATGGTTTCGACAGCACGCAGAGAGACAACCCAGTCATACTTACGACCATCGCCCATTACGCCAACGGAACGTACTGGCAGGAAGACGGTGAACGCCTGGCTGACTTTGTCGTACAGGTCCGCTTTACGCAGTTCTTCAATGAAGATGGCGTCAGCACGGCGCAGCAGGTCACAATACTCTTTCTTCACTTCCCCCAGAACACGAACGCCAAGGCCTGGTCCCGGGAACGGGTGACGGTACAACATGTCATACGGCAGGCCCAGCTCCAGACCAATCTTACGCACTTCGTCTTTGAACAGCTCTTTCAGCGGTTCAACCAGGCCCATCTTCATCTCTTTCGGCAGGCCGCCCACGTTGTGGTGAGATTTGATGACGTGCGCTTTACCGGTTGCAGACGCCGCAGATTCGATAACGTCAGGGTAGATAGTGCCCTGCGCCAGCCACTTCACGTCTTCCAGTTTCAGCGCTTCTTCATCGAATACTTCAACGAAAACGCGCCCGATGATTTTACGTTTTGCTTCCGGATCGTTTTCGCCGGCCAACGCTGACAGGAAGCGATCTTCTGCCGGAACGTGAACAATGTTCAGACCAAAGTGATCGCCAAACATATCCAGAACCTGCTCTGCTTCGTTGAGACGCAGCAGGCCGTTGTCGACGAATACGCAAGTCAGGTTTTTACCGATAGCGCGGTGCAGCAGCATTGCGGTTACGGAGGAATCCACACCACCAGAGAGGCCGAGGATGACTTTATCGTCGCCTACCTGCTCGCGGATGCGAGCTACAGCGTCGTCGATAATTTTCGCTGGCGTCCACAGGGCTTCACACTGGCAGATATCACGCACAAAACGCTCCAGCATGCGCATACCCTGGCGGGTGTGAGTCACTTCCGGGTGGAACTGTACGCCATAGAAGCGTTTTTCTTCGTTGGCCATGATGGCAAACGGGCAGCTTTCGGTGCTGGCTACGGTGACGAAGTCGGACGGGATAGCGGTAACTTTATCGCCGTGGCTCATCCAGACGTCCAGCAGCGGTTTACCATCTGCGGTCAGCGCATCTTCGATACCGCGAACCAGTGCGCTGTCGTTTACGACTTCAACCTGCGCGTAGCCAAATTCACGTTCATTAGAGGCCTCAACGTGACCGCCCAACTGCATCGCCATGGTCTGCATGCCATAGCAAATGCCGAATACCGGTACGCCTGCTTCAAAGACATACTGCGGCGCACGCGGGCTGTTTTCTTCGGTGGTGCTTTCCGGGCCGCCGGAAAGAATAATGCCGCTTGGATTGAAGTCACGAATTTGTGCTTCTGTCACATCCCACGCCCACAGTTCGCAGTAAACACCCAGCTCACGCACGCGGCGCGCAACCAGTTGAGTGTACTGAGAACCGAAGTCCAGAATGAGGATGCGATGCTTATGAATGTTTTCCGTCATTGACGCTTATTCCGAGGCAAGTGAAACAGATAATATAAATCGCCCGACATGAAGTCGGGCGAAGAGAATCAGGAGCCCAGACGGTAGTTCGGGGACTCTTTAGTAATGGTCACGTCGTGAACGTGGCTTTCCTGAATGCCCGCACCGCTGATACGTACAAACTCCGCTTTAGTACGCAGTTCGTCGATAGTACCACAGCCGGTCAGGCCCATACAGGAGCGCAGGCCGCCCATCTGCTGGTGAATGATCTCTTTCAGGCGACCTTTATAGGCTACGCGGCCTTCGATACCTTCCGGCACCAGTTTGTCGGCAGCGTTGTCGCTCTGGAAGTAACGGTCAGAAGAACCTTTGGACATCGCGCCCAGGGAACCCATACCACGGTAAGATTTGTAAGAACGGCCCTGGTAGAGTTCGATTTCACCCGGAGATTCTTCAGTACCTGCCAGCATGGAACCTACCATCACCGCGCTTGCGCCAGCGGCGATAGCTTTAGCGATATCGCCTGAGAAACGGATACCGCCGTCAGCGATAACCGGAATGCCGGTACCTTCCAGGGCTTCTACTGCATCAGCAACGGCGGTGATCTGCGGAACACCGACGCCAGTCACGATACGCGTCGTACAGATAGAACCAGGGCCGATACCCACTTTAACGGCACTGCAACCGGCTTCTGCCAGCGCGCGGGCACCTGCAGCAGTTGCCACGTTGCCGCCGATAATTTGCAGGTCAGGATATTTAGCGCGAGTTTCACGGATACGCTGCAGAACACCTTCAGAGTGACCGTGAGAGGAGTCGATCAGCAGAACGTCAACGCCTGCGGCAACCAGCGCATCAACACGCTCTTCGTTACCAGCGCCCGCGCCAACCGCTGCACCTACACGCAGACGGCCTTGTTCGTCTTTACACGCGTTCGGTTTACGTTCCGCTTTCTGGAAGTCCTTAACAGTGATCATGCCGATCAGGTGGAATTCATCATCAACCACCAGCGCTTTTTCAACGCGTTTTTCGTGCATTTTTGCCAGCACCACTTCACGGGCTTCGCCTTCACGCACGGTTACCAGACGCTCTTTCGGCGTCATGTAAACGCTAACCGGCTGGCTCAAGTCGGTCACAAAACGCACGTCACGACCGGTGATAATGCCGACCAGTTCGTTTTCTTCGGTAACAACCGGGTAGCCAGCAAAGCCGTTACGCTCGGTCAGTTCTTTCACTTCACGCAGCGTCGTAGTTGGCAGTACGGTCTGCGGATCGGTTACCACGCCAGATTCGTGTTTTTTCACACGGCGAACTTCTTCTGCCTGGCGTTCAATGGACATGTTTTTGTGGATAAAGCCGATACCGCCTTCCTGAGCCAGAGCAATAGCCAGGCGCGCTTCCGTTACGGTATCCATTGCTGCGGAAAGCATAGGGATATTCAGACGAATAGTTTTCGTCAGCTGAGTGCTGAGGTCAGCAGTATTTGGCAGAACGGTAGAATGAGCAGGAACGAGGAGAACGTCGTCAAACGTCAGAGCTTCTTTAGCGATACGTAGCATGGGCAATATCTCGACCAGAGTGGTTAATAAATATTGCCGCGGCATTATACAGAGCGTAACCGATTGCATCTACCCCTTTTTGCAAAAAATGCTTGCTATCCCCGGAGGGCGGGTTACTATCGACTGAATAACCTGCTGATTTAGAATTTGATCTCGCTCACATGTTACCTTCTCAATCCCCTGCAATTTTTACTGTTAGCCGCCTGAATCAAACGGTTCGTCTGCTGCTTGAGCATGAGATGGGGCAGGTGTGGATCAGCGGCGAAATCTCTAATTTTACACAACCAGCCTCCGGTCACTGGTACTTTACGCTTAAAGACGATACCGCGCAGGTGCGCTGTGCGATGTTCCGCAACAGCAACCGCCGGGTCACCTTCCACCCACAGCACGGGCAACAGGTTTTAGTTCGCGCCAATATTACACTCTACGAGCCGCGCGGCGATTATCAAATTATCGTCGAAAGTATGCAGCCGGCCGGTGAGGGATTGCTGCAACAGAAGTACGAACAGCTTAAAGCGAAGTTGCAGGCTGAAGGTTTGTTCGATCTGCAATACAAAAAATCACTCCCCTCCCCTGCGCATTGCGTTGGTGTGATCACCTCAAAAACCGGTGCTGCACTACATGATATTTTGCATGTGTTAAAACGTCGCGATCCTTCTCTGCCGGTGATCATCTACCCCACCGCCGTACAGGGGGATGATGCGCCGGGGCAAATCGTTCGTGCCATTGAACTGGCGAATAAGCGCAACGAGTGTGACGTGTTGATCGTTGGCCGTGGCGGCGGTTCGCTGGAAGATTTATGGAGCTTTAACGACGAACGCGTGGCGCGGGCGATTTTTGCCAGTCGCATTCCGATAGTCAGCGCCGTCGGGCATGAAACCGATGTGACGATTGCCGACTTTGTTGCTGATCTGCGTGCGCCAACGCCGTCAGCCGCCGCTGAAGTGGTGAGCCGAAATCAGCAAGAATTGCTACGTCAGGTGCAATCTGCCCGTCAACGGCTGGAAATGGCGATGGACTATTATCTCGCCAATCGCACGCGGCGCTTTACGCAGATCCATCACCGCTTGCAGCAACAGCATCCGCAGCTCCGGCTGGCACGCCAGCAAACTATGCTCGAACGTCTGCAAAAGCGGATGAGCTTTGCGCTGGAGAATCAGCTTAAACGCGCGGGTCAGCAACAGCAGCGATTAACACGGCAACTCGTCCACCAAAATCCGCAGTCGCGTATTCATCGCGCGCAAACGCGCATTCAGCAACTGGAATATCGTTTAGCAGAAACCCTGCGCGCACAGCTTAGCGCCACGCGCGAACGGTTTGGTAACGCGGTAACACACCTCGAAGCGGTTAGCCCGCTGTCAACGCTGGCGCGCGGTTATAGCGTCACCAGCGCCGCCGATGGCGCAGTGTTGAAGCAGGTGAAGCAGGTGAAAGTGGGCGATACGTTGACCACGCGACTGGGAGATGGCGTGGTCGTCAGTGAAGTGAGTGCGGTGACGAAAACCCGCAAGCCGCGTAAAAAAACCTGATAGCCCGTTGCGTATCAGGCTTTCGGAACCTCATATTGATAGGGTGGGCAAGGTTATTGGAAACAGGTTGCAAACCCCGGCGTTTTCGCAGGCTGAATGCCACAGTTGAGACTGCCAGAGCCTTCCTCAACACCACAATAGAACGATCCAGCCTTATCAGTAGATAAATACGGGAAGCTTATCGATGACGGCCATCCCAATGTGCTAAAGCCGGAGTGTAATGTTTGTAATTCGGCACTGCTCGGCACGTTATTCATACTACCGCACTGCCGTGCGACATCCCATTTAGTGGAATCTATAACATGTGCCAGCGCCCAGGTTTCATTATTCACATTGGGCGTTGCTGCTGCGGTAACCCCTGACGGCAACTCCGATTTTAATAGCGGGCGATGCAGCATCTTGCCACTTACCGTGGCGGTATCCGCCATATGACCCCAGAAATACGCCGTGGCGACATTAGGACTGGTCGGCACGGTGAAAATCGTGTCCAGCGTCGCCGTTATTGTGGCGTTATCCGTCAGCGTCACCGTCAACGGCGTTTTATATCCTGGCGTATTATCCTGACCAACGGTAAAACTTGCTGTACCGTCTGCTCCAGTAACTCCATCGATTGTATTCCCGCTATCAGCCAACGTGACTGCCGCACCGGATGAGGGTTGTACAGTCAAATCGTCCATTGTATCCACATCGCCATACAACGTCGCCCCGCTATTACGCGGCGTAGCGTCACCACGTTTGAGAATAAACGAAATATTCGGCACTGGTTTCCCGACACTGTCTTTCACGGTAACGACAACGGGAACGGCGTCGCCTTTTTTCACCTTCGCCGCCTGCGTACTGCTATCCAGTGCCGTCGATGTCAACGTGACGCTGGAGACAGTCGCACGCGGGTTAACCAGGCACCCTTGATACGCGGTATTCACCGTCCCCCACGCTGAACCATTATTCAGACCGACTACCTGCGGATTACTGCCTCCCTGCCAGTTATCCAGCGCCCACCATGTATACTGCGTAGACCAACCGATTTGTGTCGTCAGCGTGTTCCCCGGATAGCGAGCATAGAGCGATTCTAAATCATCACTCAATGGCCGACGTGCCGCTTCACAAGGGCTGAGATTGCTGTCAGCCCTCTGCGTTGCGTTAAACACGGGCCAGACTTCATTGTTACTATTGACCTTGCTAACCCCTGATGTCGACGGCAGCTCTTTCCACAATTTAGGTCTTTCAAAGACCACACCGTTTTCTGCCGTTACCGTATCCGGCATATGACCCCAGTAGGCCGCCATTGCGGAATCAGGGCTGGTGACAACGGTGAAGATCGCATCAAGGACAGTGGTGGTTTCCGTATCACGTGCCAGGATGGCGGTAAACGGTGTTGCCAGGCCGACAGTATCAGGCTGTTCAACATTGAATATCGCCGTACCATCGCTGCCGGTAAAACCAAGCCATTGCGTGCCGTGTGAGGCGAGAGTGAATGTTGCCGACACAGGTGCCAGTTCCGTCAATACCATCGCATTTGCTGCCGTGTTTACAATGGTCCCTGAGCGGCTCATCGCATTATCACGCCTGAGCGTTATCGCTTCGCCCGCCAGCGGGTTGCCATCACGATCTTTGACCATAACCACAATTGGCAATGGGTTATCTTTTTTCACTGACGCGCTAGGTCGGCCGCGATTGCTGAGGGTTCTGGCGTCATCCAGTGCGGATGACGTCAATGTTACGCTAACGCCTGCCGGATGCGGCTGCGCCAGACAGAGCATCAGTGCGTTGGTTGCAGAATTCTTCGCGATAGCTCCTGTTCTCAGGCTGACAGTCTGATAAGACCACGTTGTTGTACCCAGTATGGCCATATCATAAGCCCACCAGTTACCCGCATTCATCGGTAACCCAAGGTCAGTCATTATTGCGCCGTTCGGATGATCACTATACAAATCCAACAGTTCCTTACTGCGCGGTTGATTCTCGAGTGGGCAATCTGTAGATGTTAAATTTTGCAAGTTGCTCATATACGACCAAACTTCGCCGTTAGAACTAATCGATAAGCCTGAGCTGGTTTCGGTTTTCAGCAGGGGTCGTTTGAAGGTGACGCCCGCCGAACTGGTAAAGGTGTCCGGCATATGCCCCCAGAATTTAGCACTCGGTGAATCTGGGCTGGTAATCACCGTGTAGATAACATCCAGCGTGGCGACTTTCGTTGTATCACGCGCCAGCGTCACGGTTAACGGCGTCGCCAACCCGGTAGTAGAGTACTGCCCAACCTCAAAGGTGGCTGTGCCATCACTGCCCGTCGTTGCGAGAGTTTTTGCTCCACTTGCTGTCAACACGCTATCCCTACTCACCGGAACCAATGCCGTTACGGTAAGATCGTCTGCACTCGTGTTAACGGTTGCTTTCGCGCGATCCAGCGTCGTTTCACGCGAAAGGGTAAAGTCGGCATATGGCATCGGGTTCCCGGCGCTATCACGCACGGTCACCGTCAACGGAATCAGCTCACCTTTCTTCGCTACAGCGCTCGGTCGTCCATCATTGCTGAGCGATTTTGCTGCATCCTGCGCCGTTGAGGTAAGCTCTATTGTGACTGCTTCCGTATGAGGCTCTACCAAACACATCACTATCGCCGTATAGCTGGACGATGCCTGAATCAACTGACCATTTCCCGGAACAAACGCCTGGTTACTCCAGCTACCGCCATCATGTCATAATCCCACCAGTTCCCTGCAGCAGTCGGCAAGCCGAGCACCGTTGCCAGTTGACCATTGGGATAATCGACATACAGCCCCTGCATATCAGTCGTCAGCGGTTGATACGCCTCATCACACCCAGCTTTGCTGACGTCCGCTTTCTCAGTCGCGGTCAGGAGCGACCAGACTTCATTATTGGCCGTTTTCGCCGTACCGCCAGAGAGTTCGGCTTTGAGGAAAGGCCGTTTGAAGGTGACGCCTTCGCTGCTGGTAAAGGTTTCCGCCATATGGCCCCAATTGGTCGCCAGCGGCGTATCCGGGCTGGTGGTGACGGTAAAGATCACCGGCAAGGTGTCCGACGACACGCCAGTATCGTTTAATAGAGCATAAAAGTCGGTTCTTAACCCAGTGGAAGCATCCTGTCGGAGCGTCATCGTAGTGGTTCCATCTGGCCCTGTTACACCATACAGGATGGTCGTTGCACTGGTATCCACCGTCGCACCCGCCGCAGTCGTGACTGACACTTTCTGCGATGACGTCACATTCTGACGATTGATCGAGTTCGCGTGTTTCAGGGCAAACGGCGTATTGCCGACTAAATTCCCCTGCGCATCTTTAGTCGAAATGCGGATCGACACCTCATCCCCCTTCTTCGCTTTGACGGCGCTAAGTGTGCTGTCAATGCTGACAAACTGCCCGGGGTCTGAGGCTTCCAGCGTAATCTGGCTGGCAGTCATCAACGGCGTTGTACGGCAGGTTTGTAACGCCAGCACGGTGGATACGATTTGCGAAACTGCGCCAGAATTTAGTTGCACCACATTGTAGTAACGGCTCCCTGTTTGTGTATTACTCGGGGTATTGGTGAGATAACTCATATTTACCGGCCATCCCTGTACCGTATTCATCGCATTACCTCTATTGGCGTCATACAAAGACTTCAGACCATCCAGCGTTGGCATATAATCTGTACCACACCCATTCATGCTGGTGTCAGCCGACTGAGTCGAGGTGAATCTTGCCCAACTTTCACCGTTCTCAAACGTGCTATATCGTGCATAGTTGTTGGTAAGCTCGCCAAACAGCAACGGTCGCTTATAAACCGAACCATCGGAGGCCGTCACCGTTTCGGCCATATGTCCCCAAAAATTCGCTTTTGGCGAATCCGGGCTGGTCACGACGGTAAAGACCACCGGTAGCATCGCCTTGACGCTGCTGGACGTATCCAGTTTTGCCGTGAGATCGGTTCTTAACCCGGTACTGTTATCCTGTTTTAGGGTAAATGTCGTTGACCCGTCGGCACCGGTCACGCCGTAAATGGTTTCACTCGTTGACTGGAAATTATTTCGCGTATTTCCCCACGCATCCGTCACCGTCAGCGCGCCCACACTCATCGTCGCTGATGAATTAGCCCGACTTACACTGTTGGCTCGCGTCAGGATAAATGCCGTATTGCCCACAAGGTTGCCTTGCGCATCTTTGGTGATGACGCGCACCACGGATTCTTCGCTTTTTTTCGCTTTTACCACGTTATAGGTGGTATCCAGCGTCACCGGATCTGCCGCTTCCAGCAGGATTTGGCTCACCGCGGCTATCGGCGCGGTCTGGCAGGTCAGCAGCTCCAGCGTCGTTGATGACACTGCCGCACTCGTGCCATTGCTGAGATCTACCGCCTTGTAGTTACGCTGCTCCATGCTGCCGTTGTCGGAAGTGTTGGATAAATAGCGCGTTGCCACCGGCCAGCCCTGCACGGTTTTCATGGTGTTGCCCGCATTATTAGCAAACAGTGACGTCAGACCGGCCTGAGTCGGAATATAGTTGGTTCCACAGCCGCTGTACGTCGTGGAAAAACTTGCATAATTAATGTTAAACAACGCCCAGTTTTCATTGTCTTCAGACGTTGATGTTCGCCCAGTCTGATAGGCCAGTTCCTTCAACAACAGCGGGCGCTTAAATACCGTACCGTCCGCAGCAGTCACCGTTTCCGGCATATGTCCCCACATTTTTGCCAGGCGGCTATCCGGGCTGGTCACCACCGTAAAGATTGTGTCGATGCTGGATTTTTTCGTCGCATCAGAGTAAAGCGTTGCCGTCAGCGCCGTTTTGGTGCCGTGAGTATCCGGGCGGGTAATATTGAGAATTTTGCTGCCGTCATTGTCGGTCATGGCGGTATACACCGTTGCAGTGTCGTTCAACGTGGTTTCATCTGCCAGCCCGCCATTGACTACCACCGGCGCAACCAGCGCATCGCCGCTGCCCGCCACATGTTTTTCGCCGCTACGGGTATAGCCATCACCGCGATTGAGGGTAAATGGCATATCCGCTAACGCGTTGCCCTGTGCGTCTTTTACCGTCACTTTAACCTGTAGCGTCTCGCCTTTTTTCAGCGTTGCCGCGCTATTCCCGGTATTCCATTGCGCTTTATCAACCACCTCCAGCGTAATGCTGCTGGCAGGTTTGTTCGCCGTCTTCAGGCAACTGACGTAAACCGGCGTATCGCCGCCAATAGTTTGTGCGCCATCGTTCAGCGCTATCGTGAAAAAGTGTGGAGTTTTATCTGCCGGTGAGTTGCTCCAGTAAGGCTGACGCTGTGTTGGCCAACCGTGCGCCGTTTGCACCGCGTTACCACTGTTGGCGTTATACAGCGCACTTAGCTGGGAACGACGTGGCAACATATTGGTGTCGCAGCCACCTTTACTGGTACTGGACGTATTGGCCTGGCTCACGCGCGCCCAGATTTCGTTATTTTCGGTCAGGGTTCCGTCCGGGCTGGCGACTTCCGACGCCAGTTTAGGCCGGGTAAAGGTTGATGAATCAACGGTGATCGTTTCATCCATATGGCCCCACATCTGCGCGCCGGTAACGTCCGGGCTGGTTGGGGTAGTAAAAATAACGCTGTAGTTAACGGTATTCGGCAGGTAGGAATTTACCGGCGTTACGCTCAGCACCGTTTTTAGCCCGACGCCCTGTGGTTGCTTAATCTCGACCGTCGCCACGCCCCGGGCATCGGTTATTCCCGCATAAACCTTCGATGACTGTGATGTGCCGTATTGCGTGTTATCCATCGTGATTGCACCACTGCTCGGGTCATCAAACCCGCTCACCTGCCCCGCTCGGTTATACCCCATACCTTTGGTAATGGTGAATGCAGTAAAGGGTACAGGGATATTATTGAGCGAGTTAATCGTACGCACGGTCATCACAATGGTGTCACCCACTTTGGCTTGCGCTTGAGTGCCAACAGACACATCATGATCGGTGCTGACTTCAACATTCGCTACCATCTCATTCCCCGAACAGGAGAGGTAATTCTGCTTAAAGCCGGAATAGCTGTCGACGCTCCCGTTCCCCAGTTCCACCGATGAATGCGTGGCTTGCTCCACCGCGCTTAAATAGCCCTGTTGTGCTGTGGGCCAGCCATATTCAGTGCCAATCGCGTTACCGGGATGGGCTGAAAACAGACTTTCCAGTGAGCTCTGGCGCGGTATATGACCGACGCCGCATTCCGCCTGCATACTGGTGTTTTGATCGTACAGCGCCCAGTCTTCGTTATTTTCCCGCACTGTTCCCAATTCATGCTCGGTTTCATCCGCCAGCAACGGGCGTTTATACAAACTGCCGGACTCAATAATGCCGCGCATATGGCCCCACATCCGCGCTTTGTCGCTGTCCGGGCTGGTGATTACGGTAAAAATCACATCTTTGGCATCTGTGGCGTTAAAATCGCTGCGCATTCTTGCCGTGATATGGGTTTTCACCCCCGCGCCGCCGGGCTGGCTCAGGGTGAGCGAAGCCTGGCCGTTGGCGTCGGTCATGCCTTCATAGGTATGTGCGTCGACCTTGCGAAAATTACTGCCGCCAGCAATCTGTACCGGATGGGCTTCCCAGGCAGTGTCGGTTTGATTCTTACGATTGACGCCATCATCCAGATGTAGCGAGAAGTAGTAATACGCCAGCGGTTGATCGTTGTTTTTCGTGTCGGTGATGGCCAGACGCATCGTCGCATCCTCGCCCACCTTCGCTTTCATCGCCTGCGCCGTGTCATCATAGTTTTCTGGCGTGAGGACGATTTTCGGCTCGACGTCAGGCGCGGGCTTATCCACGCAGCTCACGAGGAACGTGGTGCTGTCCGGCTTCTGCGTTTCGCCACGGTTAGAGACATCTGCCGCATGGTGCTGCCCGGTAAGCCCCGCCAGCGATGACCAGTAATAATCGCCCTGCATCGGCCAGCCGAGCACAGTCTGTACCGTGGAGGGAATCACCGTCGCCAGTGCGCCGAAGTGGCGCATGCCCGGCAGCACGGTGCAATGGCTATCTGCGCCGCTCCAGGTAAAGGTGGACCAGGTTTCATTGTGATCGACGACCGTGGCATTTTCGTTACTGACTTCCGCCGCCAGTTTTGGTCTACTGAACGTGTAACCATGGGCTTCCACCGTCTCCGCCATATGGCCCCACATCGTGGCCTGCGCCACGTCCGGGCTGGTGAGCACGGTAAAGATCACCGCCGCCTCACTGGTTTGTGCAATGCCGGAAATGCCGACTACCAGCGGCGTTTTAACACCGGGGCCGTTAGGCTGGGTCACCGTGATGGTTGCCGTACCGTTAGCATCCGATGTGCCACGATACTCGGTTACCGTCGTCGTTAACTCGGTGCTATCCAGCACCACCGGCGCGGTATTATTTACCGCGCCCTGACGGTTTTGGGCATCTTTACGCTTGATAATAAATGGAATATTACCCGCGACGTTACCCTGACAATCTTTGGTGGTGACGGTCAGCGTGATAGTGCCGCCAACGGTGGTTTTTGCCGCGCCGAGCGTTTCGTTATAACCACTGGCGCTCACCGAAATTAAATCGCCCTGCGCGGGCGCGATATTCAGCGTCACTTTCTGGTCAGCCAGCACCACCGTCCCCTCATAGGGATAACCGGTCGAGGTCAGCAGATAAAGCAGTGGAATGGTCTGCTGCGCATCAATCTGTGGCCAGGCCACCAGCGAACGCCCGGCCAGACCTTGCGCGCAAAAGCTGCGGTTGGCGATGGGCTGTGGATTGAGCGGCGTATCCGGCGTGGCGGCATCCGCCCACACCAGACTGACGGTCGGCGGCGTCTGGTTTTCCCAGCGCAGCGCAGGTGGTGTAGAAAACTGGTCGCCTTCACTGTCCTGAGGATTAGCAACTATCAGGTTAGCAGCGTCATCGTCAACGCTAAATTCATTCGGTTTAGCAGAAAACGCCACATCATGAGATGCAGCAGGATCAAGCTGAACGCTTCCCTGATAAACGGGTACGCTGGCGCTATCGGCAATAGGAACTGTACCGTTAAACTCGCCTGTAGAACCAGGATATGTCTGCCATTCCACCCCTGCCCGTGCAAAGTCAGACAGCATAAAGGCTGCCAACATGCCCAGAAGCACAATGATTTTTCCTGGTTTCAGACATACCGACATGTAGAAAACTCCAGCATGATAAACAAAACGTCAACCCGTTTTGCTTAACGCGTCGCTAAGCAAAACAGGCGGAAAACAGCATTCCCATACGGGAATGCTGTTGTGCGCATTAGTGGTGTTTGTAAATGATAGACAGCGTATAGCCCTGAACGCCGTCGCCGTTTGCCGGGATTGCAAGGCCGGTCTTACCATTACGGTCACTACCGTTAAGGCTGGTTCTTGCTTGTTCGTTAGTTTGCGGAATAACAATGTCATTGTTATCGAAGCTGGCGTTGGCAATACCGCCCGCCGCCGCAAGTTGTTTACTGTTACCGTTAAAGACCCACGCAAAGTCGTAGTTAGCGGTAACGTCCACATCCGTACCCGCGTCGTATTTACCGTTCTGGTTTTCATCCGAGTACAGTTTGGCCACATACGTTTTGTTAAGCGCAATGGCTGTATTACCACCGATAAGGTTGGTACTGGTGTCTTTCTCGAAGATGGCAACTTTCAGGTTCTGGTTAACAACCGGACCAGGATCGACATTATCCGTATCGCTGCCGCCACCGCTGGCCGTAGAAATATCCAGCAGAGTCAGCGAAGTTCCCTGGAAGGGATTACCGGTCTGAGTGATAGGCTGGATTTCAACACCGATATAGCGTCCACGATCGCCATCGGTGATTTTATAACTGGTTTTTCCTGCCGCCGCAGTCAACTCCGTTTTACCGCCACCCGCATTATCACTGTAGCTGTACCATTTGATGGTCGCCGTCGTTTTCGCATCAATGCCTGCGGAACCATCATCGATATCCCCTTCGGTATCGCCGATATCCCAACCCAGCGTGATGGTATCCCCTGAGTAAAGGCGTTTATCAGACTCGCTACCTGCAGGACGGATACCTTTACTATCAGATGTCACTTTGATGTGATCCGCATCTTCCGAGTTAATCGTAGCATTCCCCCCTTCGCGATAGAGCCAGGGTATGGTCCCCTCGAATTCAGCTGTCGTTCCACTGGCGACCCAGGCAGCATCTTCCGCCATAGCGACTGGTACGGCACAGTATCCAGCCAGCATCAGTGCCAGCGCGACTTTTGTCAGGCCACGTTTCATATGAGGTTTCATAAACACTCTCCTTGGTTAACATTCAGCGGTGGCCCGATCAGCCATGGCGCTGTTCCTATGTCTTGCTGTAATTGACCTGCAAACCGTACCCTTGCACACCATCGGTTACCTGGGCACTAAACTTCGCTGCCGCTTCCTTGTTCGTTGCCGGGATCTCGATATCGACGTTAGTGGTATTGGCTTGCGCGCCAGTATTGCCATTTACGCTATGCCCCGTGAATTCCCATTGGTAGTCATACTGTTTCATCTCTTCGTCAGTGAGCTTTTCAGATAGCTGGAACACACCGTCTTTGTTAGCGTCGCGCCACAACACAAAGCGATATCGGCTATTGAGGGGCAACGGTTCTTTATTGCCGATAAGATTCACGGATTTAGCCGCACCAACGCGATAGATAAAGGCATTCAGCCCGCCGATGTCAGCCCCCAGGAACGTTACGTCAACATAGTTACTGTCATCATAGGGGGCAGCTTTCGCCTTCCAACGGAAGGTGCCAGGCAACGTACTGGAGAGCGTAACGGTCCCCTTTTCTTTATCTTGTTTGGCGATAAAGACACAGGGAGTCTCGGTAGTGCAGGGGTTATTCGTCAGCATCACTTTTTTATCGTTGGCATCAAACAGCTGCGGGTTGAGATTATCCTGCGGCAAGACATTACCGTTGCGGTCAGTGTTGTCGCCAAAGCTATCAGTAATATCGAGATCCATCACCACACCATCTACACCATCAGCCTGTGCACTGGCTTCGTGGCTGTGGTTGTTCTCTTCCGGCACGTTAGCGATGTTATTAACAATCAGCTCAATTTTACGGTCCTGCTGAACGGTGATTTCCACCACGCCTGAGTTCTGTCGGTTGCCCTTTTCATCTTTCAGCGCCAGGCGAACCCGCCAGGTATTGAGTTTTCCTTGTTCGGCTTTGTCAGAGCTGTACTGCCAGACGGGCAGCACCAGGTTCCAGTGGTTATTGTTGCCCTCTGTCAGGGTATTCTCTTTGATAACCGGCATCACCAGCGTGCGGGCGGCATTGTTTTTCGCCTGCCATGACGCAGCGACAATTTTGTAGTGGTGGTTGACAAGCGCGTTAATGGTCCATTTACATTTTTCCAGCCCGATAGCTTCTTCTGGCGTATCTTTAATCACGCACTCGGGATGTTCATTCATCGCATCAGCTTTCAGCCACAAAGTGACATCGAGGGGATCTTTCTCTTTATATTCCAGAACAATAAAGTTGTTACGTTCAACAAAGTCGTGACGGCTGCCCATGAGTGAGTGAGCCGCGCTCACTTTGTCAGGATCAAGCTGGTCTTTGAGCGGGACGCCAAACTGGTAGTTAAGCGTTGCGTTGACCGTGGTATCGGTGTTATCACCGGTTCCTGCTTTGAAGTCCGTACCTACAGCAATGAGCGGAACAGGCTGGTATTTCACGCCTAACGTGACAGCGAAGGGATCTTTCTCTAGATTGTCGGTACCAAATAGCGCAACTTCATCCCCGTAATAATGTTCGAAAACGATTTTACCGCCAAGCTGCGGATAAGCGGGAAGCCAGGCTTCGGCACGAATATCCCAACCGCTCGCAGGGCGTTCTTCATAAAAGTCGAAATCTTCAGAGTCTTTCCAGTCAGAAAGCGGATGATAATAGTTACCAGAAAATTTTAAATAATCAGTCCACGCTTCAGCGCCTATACCTAAACGGCGATGTCCACGGGTAAAATCATAATCATAAAATATATTTCCACCCAATAACCATTTATCAAAATTATGTCTTACACCAAGCCCTATATTTCCGATCGTACGATCTTCTTTTCGTTGCGCAGAAAATTGGCTGAAATAAACAGTGGTTTGATTATCGTACCAGGGAACAAAATAATCGATGGAACTGCCATCCAGATCGCCGCCCTGACCAATGGAGAGGTTCGAACGGACCTTACCGTAGGGAGAGAGTGTGTCTTCAATATAAGATTGTGCGGTTGAGGTGATTTGACTTTGCAGATAGCTTCTGGCCTGAGATTCCAGCGCCTCAGGGGTCAAGTTTTCAAACCCTTGCGTGGCGGAGTTGATGACGTAATCGGCTCCGCGCTCTTTCAGCGATTTACCCTTGTTGGTTTGTTCATCCTGTTGTGCTGCCTGGCTACCTAAATCAGGTAACGATTCGTTTTGCTTAACATTTATCTCTGGTGCCGCGAAAGCAGCACCAGAGATAAATGTTAGCATAATACAGCGTTTCCATCGCAGCATGTGCTTTCCCTGTGACGATAAAGTCAAAAATAATTTTCAATATTATATTCCTGATTTTTCAGAAAGACATGTTATAAAGAATAAATATATTCTTAATTATTTAAATTAGTGATTTCGCTCGCTTTCATTAGTTATTCCACCATAACAGATTGTTTTATCATTTGCACATTAAATACAAATTACAAAACAATACATTCAAGTGATATTAAGCAATAACAAATTCAACGCGTTTTTTAGATATTAAACCGTGCCCATGTTGGCAGAAATAATCCACAGCACCACAAGCTTTTAACACTTGTAACGGCTGATGACACTCAGGGCAAAGTGCCTGGACGGTAAAGTCTTTGTCGCAAGTTGCACAGTGAGCAGTCTCGCCATTGCGTTCGAGAGGGGTTTTGCAGGTTGGACAGTTGAGTGCCATAAATACTCCTCGCGTGTTATTCGGTTTCCCTCTCCGTGTGGAAAGGGAAACCAGATAAGTGATTACTTACTTTTCTTGATGTGCTTCATCAGACGCTTACGCTTGCGCATCTGAGTCGGCGTCAGGGTATTACGCTTGTTCGCATACGGGTTTTCCCCTTCTTTGAACTGAATACGAATCGGCGATCCCATTACGTCCAGGGATTTGCGGAAGTAGTTCATCAGGTAACGCTTGTAGGAATCAGGCAGGTCTTTCACCTGATTGCCGTGAATCACCACAATCGGCGGGTTATAACCCCCGGCGTGGGCGTATTTCAGCTTCACACGACGACCGCGTACCAGCGGTGGTTGGTGATCTTCAACAGCCATCGTCATGATGCGCGTCAGCATAGAGGTCCCCACACGACGGGTGGAGCTGTCATACGCTTCACGTACTGATTCAAACAAGTTACCAACACCACTGCCGTGCAAGGCAGAGATAAAGTGCACACGAGCAAAATCGATAAAGCCCAGACGGAAGTCCAGCGTCTCTTTCACCTGCTCTTTCACTTCCTGGCTCAGGCCGTCCCACTTGTTCACTACAATCACAAGTGAGCGCCCACTATTGAGAATAAAGCCCAGCAAGGAGAGATCCTGATCGGAAATACCTTCGCGCGCATCAATCACCAACATCACCACGTTGGCATCTTCAATGGCCTGCAACGTTTTGATTACCGAGAATTTCTCTACCGCATCGGTGATTTTGCCGCGTTTACGTACGCCAGCGGTGTCAATGAGCACATACTCACGTCCGTCGCGTTCCATTGGAATGTAGATACTGTCACGCGTCGTGCCAGGCATGTCGTAAACAACAACGCGCTCTTCACCAAGAATACGGTTAGTGAGTGTAGACTTACCTACGTTCGGGCGACCCACAATCGCCAGTTTGATCGGCAGACTTTGCGGGTCGAAGTCGTCTTCCTCTTCTTCTTCGCCGTTCTCTTCCGCTTCAAATTGCGCCCAGTATTCGGCGTCTTCGTCGACTTCTTCTTGCGGTGCGAGATCTTCCATCCACGGCAGCAGCACGTGCTCCAGCAGACTTAATACGCCACGACCGTGAGACGCGGCGATCGGGTAGATTTCACCTAAACCAAGCGCGTAGAAATCAACCACTGCCTGATCGGGATCCAGACCGTCAGTTTTGTTTGCCACCAGGAAGGTCGGTTTTTCACGGGAGCGCAGATGTTTAGCAATCGCTTCATCCGCCGGCATCAGGCCCGCGCGCGCATCCACCATAAACAGTACGACGTCCGCTTCTTCAATCGCCAGCAGCGACTGTTCCGCCATGCGGGTTTCTACACCGTCTTCTGTGCCATCAATCCCGCCGGTATCAATGCAGATAAACTCACGGCCTTCAATTTCCGCACGACCGTACTTACGGTCACGAGTCAGACCCGGGAAATCCGCAACCAGCGCATCTCGGGTGCGAGTTAGACGGTTAAATAACGTGGATTTTCCTACGTTAGGGCGCCCGACAAGCGCGACCACAGGTACCATGTTTAAAGCCTCATTTTTATAAATCATCAGACAACGCACGCTATATTCGTGTCGTTGTTAAAAACAGGAAAACGGCCCCTGTCCAGGAGCCGTTTTCAAAGTGAACGACAGAGACGATTAACGTGTAATAGAGTACACGGTTCCGTCTTTTGCCTGGATCAGCAGTTTGCCGTCAGCGGCAACCGGTTCAGTCTGGAAACCGGAACTATCAACTTTTTGCTGGGCAACGAAACGACCATCTTCGACGTTAATCCAGTGCAGATAACCTTCACTGTCGCCTACCACCAGGTTGCCATTATACAGCACCGGAGAAGTCAGCAGGCGATGCAGCAGATCGCTTTGTGTCCACAGCGTAACGCCGCCATCAATGGTCAACGCCATCACCCGGTCATTTTGATCGACCAGATAGATGCGATTGCCGTCGACGATGAAATCATTCACCGAACCCAGTTCGCGTTTCCACATAATCTGACCGCTGCGCAGATCAAGCGCCGTCAGGTTACCATTATAGGCCAGCGCGAAAACAACGCCGTTAACAACGACGGGAGTCGTGTCAACATCGCTCAGACGGTCAATTTCGGTAGAACCGGTCGCCTGGGAAATACGCTGCTGCCAAATCATCTGGCCCTGTTCCATCAGCACTGCGCTGACGCGACCATTATCGCCACCCACGACGGCCGCACCAAAAGCCGTTGCCGGCGCAGACTCGCCACGCAAAGAGAGCGAAGGCATATCGAGGTTAACTGTCCATTTGACAGCGCCGTCAGCTTCGTTCAGCGCTTGTAACTGACCGTTACTGGTGTGGATTAACACCAGACCGTCGCTGACCACCGGGCGCGAAAGTGCTTCACCCGCGACTTTAGTTTGCCATGCCACAGTACCATCGCTGGTATTCAGCGCGTAAACCTGCGCCTTTTCGGTGCCAATGTAGACATGCCCACCAGACACGGTCACGCCGCCAGAAAGTAATGCAGGATCTTTAGAGAACCAGCCATCTTTCTCGGCCAGGTTGACAGACCAGATTTCTTTGCCGTCATCCGCATTCAGCGCTTTTACTAAACCAGCGCGGTCCGCTGCATAGACAACGTTGTCCGCCAGTGCCGGATGAAGATTGGAATAGAAGTTGCCAATGCCGCTACCAACGGAAGTGCTCCACACAGTAGTCGGCGTAAACTGGTTTTCAACGGTTGGCAATGGGGACATCTTTACCACATCTTCTTCGCTGTTAAACAGCGAACAGCCGCTTAAAAGGGTAACGGAAAGCAGTCCTGGCAGCAGTAATTTACGCAATTGCATCGGGTCCCTCTCAGATGGACAAATTATTAATTTTCATCTGCATCATTTCGCTCAGTGCCGGGGTAACATCGCTTTTCACGCCTGCTTCCCATGCACTACGCGCACCTTGCTTATCACCTTTGCTCAGCAATGCTTCACCACGCAGGTCGGCAACAATGGCAGCCCACCCTTCACCTTTGATAGCATCAAGGGTTTTTAGCGCGGCATCAGCCTGCTTGAGCTGTACCTGAACGCGAGCAAGACGCAGATTTATCACGGCTTTGAGATTTTCATCGCTCGTGTCTGCCAGCCCCTGTTGTAACTGGGCGGCAGCTTTCTCTAGTTCATTTTTGTCAACAAATTGCTGCGCAAGTTCCAAAGAAGCCAGCGCACCATAAGTATTTTTATTTTCAGCAGCAAATTTTTCCGCCGCTGGGATGCTATCCGGTTTGCCTTCGCTCACTGCGGTAACCGCATTTTGATAGGCAAGAGAAGCGGAGCGTGCAGAATCAACCTGATGGCTATTCCAGTAGCGCCAGCCAATCAGTGCGCCAACGCCCAAAATCACCCCAACAGCCAGTGCTTTGCCATTTTCAGCAAAAAAGCGTTTAACCGCTTCAACCTGGTCGTTTTCGTTCTCGTAAATTTCCACGCTGTCCTTCTCCTTCCTTAACCCAGTAACGTGCGCAAATGCGCGGCTACGCTATCCTGCGCAACTGCAGTTTGCTCACCAGAGCGCAAATCCTTCACTACTGCTGTGCCGTTAGCCACTTCAGACTCACCCAGCACCACAGCAACGCGGGCACCCCATTTATCAGCACGGGCAAACTGTTTCTTAAAGTTGCCGCCGCCGTGGTTGGTCATCAGTTTCACACCCGGTAATTCATCACGCAGACGCTCTGCTAATGCCATAGCCGCAGATTGTGTGTCAGCACCTGAAGCCACCAGGTATATATCGACAACAGGATCGGCTTTAAATTCCGGATTAACGGCCTGAACTAACAATACAAGACGTTCGAGGCCCATCGCAAAACCGACTGCCGGTGTTGCACGACCACCCAGTTGTTCCACCAGACCGTCATAACGACCACCTGCACACACGGTGCCCTGGGAACCGAGGCTGTTAGTCACCCACTCGAAAACGGTACGGTTATAGTAATCCAGACCGCGCACCAGACGCTGGTTTACAGTGTAAGCGATCCCCGCGCTCTCAAGCAGTTTGCACAGACCGGCAAAGTGCTCACGAGATTCCTCGTCCAGATAATCGCCTAATGCCGGAGCGTCGTTGAGAAGCACCTGCACTTCCGGATTTTTTGAATCCAGTACGCGCAACGGGTTAGTGTACATGCGGCGTTTGCAGTCTTCGTCCAGCTTTTCTTTATGCTGCTCAAGGAATGCCACCAGCGCATCGCGGTAATTCGCACGAGCTTCCAGCGAACCGATAGAGTTCAGCTCAAGAGTTACGTGCTCGGAAATACCCAGCGCGCGCCACCAGCGGGCAGTGAGCATAATCAGTTCGGCGTCGATATCCGGACCTTGCAGACCGAAAACTTCGCAGCCCAACTGATGGAACTGACGATAACGCCCTTTCTGCGGACGCTCGTGACGGAACATAGGCCCGATATACCACAGACGCTGTTCCTGATTGTACAGAAGACCATGCTCGATGCCGGCGCGTACACAGCCCGCCGTCCCTTCAGGGCGCAGAGTCAGGCTGTCGCCATTGCGATCCTCAAAGGTGTACATCTCTTTTTCAACCACGTCGGTGACTTCACCAATCGCACGTTTGAATAGCGGGGTCTGCTCTACAATCGGCAAGCGGATTTCACTGTAACCGTAGCTGCCGAGCACGTTTTTCAGTGTGCCTTCAATGCGCTGCCAGATGGCCGTTTCGCCAGGCAGGTAATCGTTCATGCCGCGAATGGCTTGAATGTTTTTTGCCACGTTTATTCTCTTTCTGAATATAAAAATGAACCCTCAACGCTTCCCTCAATGTTTCGGGAGCCATGCGGGTTCAATCATACACGGGAAGCGAGGCGCTTCCCATCACGTTATTATTTTTCAACCTGCTGAACGTCAATTCGACGCGCTTCGTCCAGCTGACTGGCTTTCGCACGAATGCGCGCTTCCAGCTGATCGATCATATCGTTGTTGTCCAGACGGTCTTTGCGCACGCCATCTTCATAGAGGCCGCTTTTCTTGTTGCCGCCAGTGACGCCGAGTGTAGAAACCAGCGCCTCACCTGGGCCATTCACCACGCAGCCGATAATCGAAACGTCCATCGGAGTGATTATATCTTCCAGGCGTTGCTCCAGCGCGTTAACCGTACCGATAACATCAAATTCCTGACGCGAACAGGTCGGGCAGGCGATGAAGTTGATCCCGCGCGAACGGATACGCAGCGATTTCAAAATATCGAAACCGACTTTGATCTCTTCGACCGGATCGGCCGCCAGCGATACGCGCAGCGTGTCGCCGATGCCTTCAGACAGCAGCAGACCTAAACCAATAGCGGATTTTACTGCCCCGCTGCGCGCACCACCGGCTTCGGTGATCCCCAGATGCAGCGGCTGATCGATTTGTTTTGCCAGCAAACGATAAGACTCAACAGCGAGGAAGACGTCAGACGCTTTCACACTGACTTTGAACTGATCGAAGTTCAGGCGATCGAGATGATCAACATGACGCATGGCGGATTCCAGCAACGCCTGCGGCGTCGGTTCGCCATACTTTTCTTGCAGATCTTTTTCCAACGATCCGGCGTTAACGCCAATACGGATCGGAATGTTTTTATCGCGCGCACAGTCAACCACCATGCGAATACGCTCTTCATTACCGATATTGCCAGGGTTAATACGCAGACAATCGACGCCGTATTCCGCTACTTTCAGCGCAATGCGATAGTCGAAGTGGATGTCAGCCACCAGCGGCACGTTAACCTGCTGTTTGATGAGTTTGAACGCTTCTGCCGCGTCCATCGTCGGTACGGAGACACGGACGATATCAGCGCCAACGCGTTCCAGCGCTTTGATTTGATTGACCGTTGCTTCGACGTCTGTCGTACGCGTATTGGTCATGGACTGTACGGCGATGGGAGCACCATCGCCAATCGGCACATTCCCAACGTAAATACGTGTTGATTTTCTACGTTGAATTGGAGCCTGGTTATGCATGAAAAATCTCCCGCGTTACCCGTCTGTTACTGCGCCGGTGATTGTTCGGCATTGAGGGTCAGACGCGCAACCTGGTTAGTTCTGATAAAACGACTCAGATCGACAGGTTTCCCTTGATACTGGATCTGTACTGCGGCTGGCGCACCAATTTTCAGTTTGTACGGTGCCTGGCCGGTTAAGTTCAAATTACCGTCTTTACGCTGCATACCGCTAAACAGTTTTTTACCGGTAGCATCGGTGACTTCCAGCCAGCAATCGGCAGTAAAGTTCATCACCAGCGCATTCGGGTCAACCGCCGGCGTGGTCACGCCAGCCTGATCGGTTGGCAACGGCGCAGCGCCATCTGGTGTTGTTGTTGCCGCTGGTGCCGGAGTCGCAGCGGTATCAACATTTGCCTGCGAAGGTGGAACAACCGCATTCTGTTGCGGATCAACAGCTGGTGCTGGCGCAGTTACGGCAGGTGTTTGCGTGTTGGTTGCGGTGGTATCCACAGGTGATGTCGGCGTGGTCGCCATAGCCTGATCTGTGGTTGTCGACGTATCTAACGGTACACTCTGGCTTTGATTATTATTCAGTTCTGCAGAAGATTGATCGGCCATAGTGGTGATCTCTTCCTGCTGAGCTTTGTGGTCTTGCCACCACCAGGCACCGCTCAGGCCAATAACCACAAACAACACCAGCCAGGTGAAGGTCATCAGCCAGCCGTCACGTTTTTTGCGGCGTTTACCGAGGGAAAAACTCTGCATCGGCGCAACTTTTGCAGCCCGTAGTGGAGCCTGCTTTTCCAGCCCTGGCAGCAGTTCTTCTTCTGGAATATGTACCAGACGCGCATAAGAGCGGATATATCCGCGCAGGAATGTTGAAGCAAGATCGGCGGGTGCCTTATCTTCTTCAATGTCGCGTACCGTGGAAACCTTCAGGCAAAGTCGCTCGGCAACGGCCTGTTGACTAAGTCCTAGTTGTTCGCGAGCATTACGCAGGCGAGCGCCGGTAGTAAGTGCTTCATTTTGGTCGTGCGTGGCTTCAGTATTCATTCGCTGCAGGTACGTTTAAATGAGAATTGAGATGCCGGTGAACCATCATGCCCACCCACACCGCGAAACATCCGTTAAGTTAACCGTTATCATACAGTATAAGACCGTCTGTGTGCTCGTGACAAAGCCCACATTCACTAAGGCTAACTTACTGTTGCATCGTTACATACTGCCTTAAAGTCAGCAAAAACGCACCGTTAATATTGACCAGACAATTGCAACTTAATACTTCATTCATAAAAGATTACGCCACGGTACATAAAGTAACCGTGGCGTAATGGCTATCAGACCGCTTTAATGTCGATGGCTTCACCCTGCATCCGTTTACGCAGGGTACGTTTCGTACGGTCGATAACATCGCCCGCCAACTGACCACAAGCAGCATCGATATCATCACCACGAGTTTTACGCACAATAGTGGTGAAACCGTAGCTCATCAGCACTTTTGAGAAACGGTCGATACGGCTGTTCGAACTGCGTCCATACGGCGCGCCCGGGAACGGGTTCCACGGGATCAGGTTGATCTTACACGGCGTATCTTTCAGCAGTTCCGCCAGTTGGTGCGCGTGTTCAGTGCCGTCGTTAACGTGGTCAAGCATCACGTATTCAATAGTGACTCGGCCCTGATTGGCGTTGGATTTCTCCAGATAACGGCGCACCGCAGCAAGGAACGTTTCGATATTGTACTTTTTGTTGATCGGCACAATTTCGTCACGAATTTCGTCATTCGGCGCGTGCAGGGAAATTGCCAGCGCAACGTCGATCATATCGCCGAGTTTATCCAGCGCCGGAACCACACCGGAAGTGGAAAGCGTGACGCGACGTTTTGACAGGCCAAAACCGAAATCATCAAGCATGATTTCCATCGCCGGAACGACGTTGTTCAGGTTGAGCAGCGGCTCGCCCATACCCATCATCACTACGTTAGTGATTGGGCGCTGACCGGTGACTTTTGCTGCGCCGACAATTTTCGCCGCACGCCACACCTGGCCGATAATTTCCGATACCCGCAGGTTGCGATTAAAGCCCTGCTGGGCGGTGGAACAGAATTTACACTCCAGCGCACACCCCACCTGCGAAGAGACGCAGAGCGTGGCACGGTCGTCTTCCGGGATATACACCGTTTCAACGCGCTGATCGCCAACGGCGATCGCCCATTTAATGGTGCCGTCAGATGAACGCTGTTCTTCAACCACTTCCGGTGCACGGATTTCCGCCACCTCTTTCAGTTTGCCGCGCAACACTTTATTGATGTCGGTCATCTCATCAAAGTTGTCGCAGCAATAGTGATACATCCACTTCATCACCTGATCGGCGCGGAAGGGTTTTTCACCTAAATCTTTAAAAAACTCCCGCATCTGCTGACGGTTGAGATCCAGCAGGTTGATTTTTCCATCTTTCGTGGTGACGTTTTCAGGTGTGACTAATTGTTCAGACATATGCTATTCCGGCCTCGTTATTACACGTTATGGCCCCTGGAGGGTTGAAAAAAGAAACGCCCCGGTGAGCGGCTGCTCGTCCGGGGGCGCTGCATTGTACAAATTCTGGCGCACGGATGCCACGTTTGCACGCGGCATTTACGAAATTATTAACGGGTGCGCGGGCACACTTCGCCTTCGCCGAAGAAATAAGCGATTTCGCGAGCGGCAGATTCGACGGAATCAGAACCGTGGGTACCATTTTCGGTCAGGCTGTCAGCGTAATCAGCACGCAGAGTACCAGCCAGTGCATTTGCCGGATTGGTCGCACCCAGCAGATCGCGGTGACGCTGAACAGCATTTTCACCTTCCAGCACGGAAACAACGATCGGGCCAGAAGTCATGAATTCAACCAGACCATCAAAGAACGGTTTTCCATCGTGTTCAGCATAAAAGCCACGAGCCTGTTCAACGGTCAGGTGCAGCATTTTGGTGCCGACAATTTTGAACCCTGCAGCTTCAAAGCGCGCAAAGATACTACCAATCACGTTTTTTGCTACCGCGTTCGGTTTGATGATGGAAAAAGTACGTTCAATAGCCATTTTTACCTCTGTAAATTGTTCTGTTGTTGTCTGTACCAGCGTACGAGATGGCGCGGATTATAATGAGCAACAGAGCCGTTGACTATTGATGAAGGTAACATTTTTTTAAAATAAACCCAGTTTAAGCAACAATCAGGGACAAAACAGACTATTGCATGACAAATTTCACTGTCGCTATTTGCCCCACGTCATCCATCACCAGCAATTGATAATCGCCTTTATCCGTCAAATGCAGGGTCACGTTGCGCCCACGTTCAGTTAACGGTTCGCCGTTCAGAAACCACCAGCGTTCACCTGCCCCTCCACTTGATTGCAACGGCAAAGTCGCTTCCGCTGCGCCCGGTAAACGTTTAATAATCGCGCCATCGCGCACACCTGTTAGCTGCAGCGGGAGTTGTGCATCGTGACCGTATGGCGGGCAAATTGTCGAGGCCGGTGGCAAGCGCACAGCGCGACGTTCTGATGCGGGCAGCCAGGGTTCCAGCGGTAGCGGCCAGACATTTATCATTTCTTGTCGCGCCTGAGGGCAATCAGCGGCAACACGTTTGCCGTTTTCATCCAGCCAGATGGGGAAACGAATGCCATTAATGCCTTCCTGCTCCGGCAGTAATAGAGTTGGCGGCTGGCTCCCGTCCAGCAGCCAGGTTGCCAGGCGGCGGCGACAGTTACCGTCACCTTCCGGCAAAGACTGTCCGCCCGGCCAGCAGATAACGCCACGACTTACAGAGTCAGGACGTGGGTCTTCCGGCAAATTCACACTGCGCGACAGTAAGATATTATTAACCTGATTCAACAGCGGTACGGCACTGGCAAAGCCAAACTGACCAACAACGGGCGTGCCGTCCGGTCTGCCAGTCCAGATCCCAATGACATAGCGAGCGTTAACCCCAATCGCCCAGGCATCACGATAGCCATAGCTGGTGCCCGTTTTCCATGCCAGTGGGGCGACGCGCGGCAAGGCACCATCCGGCAAGGGTTGCGCTTCATCAGCCATAATCCGGCGAATGATCCACGCAGCCCCCGACGACATTAAAGGCCGTTCAAGCAGCGGATCGTCAGGCTGTAAGCGCAATTTGCCTGCCTTGCCGTGGCGAGCAAACGCGGTATACGCTACCGCCATATCTTCCAGTTTTGCGCCAGCGCCGCCGAGAATGAGCGAAAGATTCGGTGCAGCACCGTTGGGCAAATATAACGGCAATCCAACATTGCGTAACTTTGCCGCAAACCGTTTCGGTCCATAGGCTTCCAGCACCTGCACAGCAGGTAAGTTCAGCGATCGCACCAGCGCCTCACTCATGCTGATCGGGCCATGAAAACCGCTATCAAAGTTGCCAGGTCGGTAATCACCGGTGCGTCGGGGGACGTCTTGCAACAGCGATGCCGGGTGGATCAAGCCTTCATCCAGCGCCAGACCATAAACAAACGGTTTGAGCACCGATCCTGGCGATCGGATCGCATTGACCATATCAACATGACCAAAGCGTGAATCATCGTTGAGATCAACTGATCCCACCCAGCCGCGAACACGCATATCGGTATGATCAACCACGATCATCGCCAGTGAGCTGCGCGGTGGCAATCGTCCTTTCCAGTTTTGCGCCAGTTCTTCCAGACGTCGTTGAAGACCGGCATCCAGCGTAGTAACGATTTTGTCGCTTTTGCTTTTACCGAGCATCATGCGCGAAAACAGCGGTGCCAGTTGCGGCATTTGTCGGGGTGCCAGCCAGATGGGTTCTTCCCTTGACTCTTTTACCCGCTCACGGGACCACACACCTTGCACGGCCATCCGTTCGAGCACTTTATTACGCGCGGCTTCGGCACGCTCCGGCCAACGATCCGGGCGAAGACGGCTGGGCGCTTGCGGCAACACCGCCAGCATTGCCGCCTCGGAATAGCTTAAATTCGCAGGCGATTTCCCGAGATAAGCCCAACTTGCCGCACCAATCCCCTGCAACGTACCGCCAAACGGGGCACGGTTAAGATACAAGGTCAGAATTTCACGTTTAGACAGATGCCATTCCAGTTGCAACGCGCGCCAGAGCTGGCGAATTTTGCCGCCAAACGTTTTGGGATGAGGATCAAGCAGGCGCGCCACCTGCATGGTGAGCGTGCTGCCGCCGGAAATAACCCGTCCCGAAGCGAGATCTTGCCATGCTGCGCGCGCCACCGAGAATGGATTCACCCCCGGATGCTTCCAGAACCAGCGATCTTCATAATTGATCAGCGCTTCAAGGTAACGTGGAGAAACATCTTCGATTGTTACCGGATAACGCCAGATGCCGTCAGCATCGGCGAAACGCCAGAGTGGCGTACCATCCTGCGCCACCACCACGCGTGCAGGATTCACTTCTTGCAATGGCAGAGGCCAGAGTTTATCTGCTGCCCATGCTGCCAGAATGATGATAAAAGGCGCGGCTGTCAGCATTATCCAGCAGCCGCGTTTGGTTAACAGGCGAGGCATTTACGGTCTGACTATCAACAGATCGTCAGCCGCACCAGTCGCCCGCCATTGAGGAACATACATTGATTCCACCATAGGCTGCGGCACCTGATACGTTCCCGGCGTCACCGCCCGCGCCAGATACACCAGCGTTACCGGTTGATATTCATCAACGGCAACCGCCGCCACAAAGCGATCGTCACGGAACTCTATGTGCTTAATGCTCGCCTGCTGCATCTGGTTCAGCAAGTTCTGCACTTCACCACCACTTTGCTCCAGGCTGGCGCCGCCGTTCGCCAGATTCTGGTTTTCCAGTTCCAGCCCCGCAGGCAACAGATCCACGACTAACGCATCCGGTACACTGTTACTGGCTTTAACCTGCAACCACACCAGCACCAGATCGCCGCTACGTAACGAGTCCAGCGATTTGCTCTTACCGTCAGTACCCAGAATATGACGCTCAATTTGCAGCACATTGCTCGCCGGTAAAGGTGCGGATTGCGGATAACCGCTGGCATCCACACGCAGCCATAACGGCTGATCGCCACTGTTGGTCACCTGCAAGGTGGCAAGTTGATCGCTATTCAGATTGCTGGTTTGCGCTTTCTCGCCTGTCAGCGGCTCAGCAGAGAAAGTGGTTTGCGCCTGCCATTTGCCCGGTAAATCCTGAAGAGTACGGGCAGCCAGGAACAACGCGTTACTTTCCTGCGTCGATAGCCAGCGTTCACCGAACGCCTGCTGCGAAAGTGTGTTCAACAGGGAGTACTGCTCATCGGGTAGCAGTTTGTTCTCTTCCAGCAATGAGAGCATCAACGCGCTGTCGCGCAGTGGACTACCGTAATCACCCAGCCATATCCGCTCATCACTATTACGCGGCGTTTTCAGCGCCAGCACAATCGCTTCTTCACCACGCGTTGCATCACCCATGATTTTCAGCGCAACGCCAAGTTGCAGCAGCGGTAAACCAGAAGCGGCATCTGCACGATGCTCCCAGATTTCACGCAGCGCACCCAGTGGTGCTTTTTGCTGACGGGCCAACACCAGCGCAGCGTAAGACTGTACGGCGAATTTACTGGCTTTGAGATTATCAGCGTACGGGATCGATATCATGCCCGGATCTTGTAAATAGCGCAGCAGACGCTCATTACCCCGGTTAATGGCGTCTGTCGGTACGCTGTAACCCTGTTCGCCTGCGCGGACCAGGAAATCCATCACGTAAGCCGTCAGCCAGTACTCTTCGTCACCGTTTTTATCCCACAGCGCAAAGCCGCCGTTATCACGTTGCATTTGCAGCAAACGGGAAATGCCGATATCGACCGATGCACGGCGTTTCTCATCACTGTCGCCTTTGATGCCCAACGCCTGCAGTTGGGCTGCATTGGTATAAAGTGACGGGAACAGGCCGCTGGCGGTTTGCTCGAGACAGCCGTACGGATACGCTTTTAACTCTTTGATATAACGTGCGATGTTCAGCGGTGGTTTGCCGCTCAACAATAACTGCCCTTCCAGCGTAACAGGCGAGAAGTTTTGCAATCCATCAGCCGGGAGCGCCCAGGTTTCACCAGGCTGTAACGCCGTACCGTAATTGACCGTTTGTGCCGGGAATGCCGGACGGACGCCGATTTTCCACTGCTTATGCTGATCGGCAACGGTTTCCTCCGGTAACGCTAACCCGCTAATGGTGGCCTGAATGTCTCCATCGCCATAACCCGGCAATGCACGCACCGGGATAAACAGCGTAGTACGCACCCCTGGCGCTAATTCAACAGGTGCGGGGGAATTACTCATCAGTTCAAGCAAGCCACTGGCGGTCAGAGCAACATTAAGTTTTTGCGGTTTATCGGTAAGATTAGTGATATCCAGCGTCAGGCGCGAGGTATCGCCACTCGCCATAAAGCGCGGCATGTTCAGTTCAGCAATCACCGGTGCGGCAACAATCACTTTGCTTTCGTTGCTTCCGAAGTCATCTGCCGTCCAGGCTTGCGCCATGACGCGCAATTCACCGTTAAAATCGCCAATTGGCAGTGTAACCGAGCCTTCGCCCTGTTCATTGAGCGTTACCGGCAGCGCCTGCTGCGCGACAATATTGACGTGATTGACCGGCGGTTTACCACCACGTTTCAGCTCATCACCATCACCACCAAAACGCAGAGCTGCCAGACGCCCCTGACCTTCAATAACCTGACCGTAAATATCGTAAATGTCTGCGCCATAGCGTTTCTGACCAAAGAACGCCTGCCACGGATCTGGCGTGACGTAATCAGTAATATTCAGCACACCGCTATCAACGGCAGACACCAGCACATTCACCTGTTTTGGCATCTCACCATTTTTATTGCTGGCTTTAATTTTCACGGTTAATGGCTGATTGGGGCGCATTTTGGTGGGGGTTTCCAGCGCCAGATCGAGGCGACGGTTTTCATCACCAAGCGGCAGATGCAACACCCCAACCGCGCGTTTTGGCGTCGCGGAGCGAGATTTATCGCCAGGACGTACCACCAGCGTACTTAAATACAGATCATGACGATTCCAGGTTTTATCGACCGGAATCGTCAGATCCAGCCCTTGAGCCGGAACATCAATCTCTTGCCACCACAACGGCCCTTCACTGGACTCGACCATCGCATAACCTTTACCCGCCGTTGGCGCGGCAATATGCAACTTAATGGTATCGCCAGGGCGATAACTGGCTTTATCCAGTTTCAGCGTGACACGGTCGGGTCGCACTGCACCGCCCCTGTCGCTGTTATCCTGCCAGCTATAGCCAGCCCAGAAACGCACACTACTGACCGCTTCATTCGGCGCTTTAACTTCCAGACGATAAGCGCCCCACTCTACCGGGAAACTGACCTTACCGGTTTCGTCCGCTTTCAGATCCAGAGTTTGTTCATTTTCGATCAGATCTTTTTGATCAAACTGTGACTGCCAGCCTTCATATTCCGACCAGTTCCAGTAGTAATCGCGGCGTTCGCGAATCAGGCGCACCTGCAAGCCCGACACGGCTTTTTTCACGCCTTGCGCATCGCTATAAACGATGTCAAAAGCGGCGTTACTGCCTTCATCAACAATGGGCTGTTTCACCGTGCTGTCAGTGCGATAATCGTAAACCGATTTCGAGGCGAACTGCGGACGGATCCCCGGCAATGCATCGGCAGGCCAGATAGCCTGCTCAGCACGGCGCGTCACCGGGCGACCGCCCGATTCCAGCAAACTACCCTGGAAAATAACCTGTAATGGAGAATGTGTTTCCTTCCACTGGCTTTCTGTAGAAACTTCGCCGCGCCCTTTATCATCCAGCGTCAACTGAACTTCATCCAGCGTGCGGGAAAGATTTTCGGCAGCTATATCGCCGAATTCAAAACCAGGTAAGGCTGACACAGCTTCACGCAGTGGGCGCAGGAAAAGTTGCCCTTGCAAAGTATTACCATTCGCAGGTGCACCATACAGGTAGTACCCCACCACGGAGAATTTCACTTCATCTTTCGGCGTTAGCGGGGTTTTCTCACCGGTCAGATTCAGCGCCATACGCTCTGGCATAAAATCTTCGACGTGGAAATCCCACATCCGATACTGGTTATCGCCCGTGTTAGCGCGAATATGCCACATACCGGTTGCCGCATTGCTATCGAGTGGCCAGGTAAAGTGGTAGAGGCCATTCTCCGGCTGACTAACGACGCTCCTGAGTACCTGCCCGTCGGGTTTAATCACGTCTAACTTGATGGGTTGATCGGGCAATGCTTTACCGTCTGCATCACGCAGCAAACCATTGAGGATGACCGTTTCACCCGGGCGATAAAGATCGCGCGGGCCAAACATGAAAAACTGTTTGCTATAGCCTGGCGCGCCAGCAATGTTAAATTCCGCTAAGTCCAGCGCCGGGAGTTTTAAATCGAGCAGCGTTGTCTGACCGTTTTTACGCGCCAGCAGTAATGCCGCGTTTTTATCATTTTCCAGTTGCACATGCCCCTGAGCGTCACTGGTTGCCTGAGTCAGAGTCTGCCCTTTCTCATTTAATAAAGAGACTTCAATTCCTTGCTGGGCTGCGCCGTTTTCCAGACTTTGGGTAAAGATATCCAGACGATTGTGATAACGGTGAGCTGAAACGCCAATATCACTTAACGTAAACAGCGTCGCGGGATTACTGTAATCGTAACGTCCAGCCTGATTCATCACAGCCAGATACACGCCCGCCTGCTGAAGCGGTTTGATATCGCCCAGCGGCAGCAATAATTTTTCACGGGTGTTACGCGCAGGATTGAGATCAAACCGTCCGGTGTAGACCAGATCCGCCATCTGCAGCAGTTTATCTGACTGCCAGTTCGCCAGCGAATTGCGGTATTCCCACTGGCTAATGAAAGCGGGCAGTGATTCTGGTTTCACACGGAAGAAGTTAACATCGACATTGTTAACGTTAAGCGCCATTACCGGCAGCCCTTCAACGACCTTACCAGGAAGCAACGAACCACGACTGGCAAAACCGACGCTGGGTTGGATATCGCGGGTAGTTATAGTTTTTTCGTCATCTTTACTAAAGGTTGCGTTATTGAGCGCTTTGACCTCCTTGCCAATAGTGACGATCAAATCACGTTTCGGTTCGAGGTGGCGTAAACGCAGCTCTTTAAGATTATCTGACAGCTCCCAGGCACCATCCACTTTGCCGCTTTTTTTATCGACGACATGAATAACGCGTGAGAAATCCTGATCCGGGTCGAGAGGGATGGAGAACGTCAGCACCAGCGTGGCTGCGCCATCGAGTTGAACTTCAGAGAGATCCAGCAATGTCAGCGCCTTACCGGCACTCTGTTGGGCCAGTTTTTGTCGCTCCGGCGCGGAAAGTTTTGCTGAACTCACGTTTTCTGAAGAGGCCGCTTTAGTAACTTCAGAAGGCGCATCTTTTTTCACCGCTGTTGGCGCGTTATCGTTGTTGTCGCACCCTGCCAGCGCCAGCATTAGCATGCAGGCGGCTACGCGTAACTTTTTCATTTTTCATCCCTGCCACAATGGCCCGTTAGCAACGTCGAATAATTATTATGCGTGAGAATTTACGTTATGTAATTCAGTATCACGCCCATACAATCCGAATTTTAGTGAGAATTGTGGCTCAGACAGCCAAATCAGCCTCTTTTGCTTGTCGCTTTTCACTAAACATCCGACAATTTAGCCTAACCCCGGCAAAAATGGAGATGCCTATGTCCACGACATGGTTTGTAGGAGCCGACTGGCTCGCCGAACATATTGATGACCCGGAAATTCAGATTATCGATGCCCGCATGGCGTCGCCTGGACAGGAAGATCGTAACGTTGCTCAGGAGTATCTGAATGGACATATTCCCGGCGCAGTGTTTTTTGATATCGAAGCGTTTTCTGATCACACTTCCCCGCTTCCGCACATGCTGCCGCGCCCAGAAACGTTCGCCGTGGCGATGCGTGAATTAGGCGTTAACCAGGATAAGCACCTGATTGTCTATGACGAAGGTAATCTTTTCTCAGCCCCGCGAGCATGGTGGATGCTGCGCACCTTTGGTGTAGAGAAAGTGTCGATTCTGGGTGGTGGACTTGCAGGCTGGCAGCGTGATGATCTGCTATTAGAGGAAGGCGCAGTAGAGCTGCCGGAAGGAGAGTTTAACGCCGCGTTTAATCCTGAAGCCGTGGTGAAAGTAACCGATGTATTATTGGCAAGCCATGAAAATACGGCGCAAATTATTGATGCCCGCCCGGCTACACGTTTTAACGCAGAAGTTGATGAACCTCGCCCAGGTTTACGTCGCGGACATATTCCCGGTGCATTGAACGTTCCGTGGACGGAACTGGTACGTGAAGGCGAACTAAAAACGACCGATGAACTGGATGCGATATTTTTTGGTCGCGGTGTCAGCTACGACAAACCAATTATCGTCAGCTGCGGTTCTGGTGTAACAGCAGCCGTGGTTTTGTTGGCACTCGCGACGCTGGATGTGCCAAACGTGAAACTGTACGACGGCGCATGGAGTGAATGGGGCGCACGGGCAGATTTACCGGTTGAGCCATTGAAATAAGCTTTTTGCAGGCAATAAAAAACCGCCGAATTTGGCGGTTTTTTATTGCTGGTCTGGTTCGCGGCCTTTCCAGCAGGTTGTATTACCGTAGTAATGCAAGCGCGTCTCAGCGGACACAATACTCGCCAGTAACTCTCTTTTTGTCAAGTAAAAGAGAGTTATTATTGTTCTGTTAGTGTATTATCCACTGCGGCCCTTTCCGCCGTCTCGCAAGCGGGCGCTGGCTTAAGGAAAGGATGTTCCGCGACCGTTAGGGCAAGCGCGTCTCAGCGCTTGCTATCGCGGCAATATCGCCAGTGGTGCTGTCGTGATGCGGTCTTCGCATGGACCGCACAATGAAGATACGGTGCTTTTGTATCGTACTTATTGTTTCTGGTGCGCTGTTAACCGAGGTAAATAATAACCGGAGTCTCTCCGGCGACAATTTACTGGTGGTTAACAACCTTCAGAACAGCAAGTAAGCCCGAATGCCGCCCTTTGGGGCGGCATATTTTAGATTATCCGATGCTGTTTAAAGTCACGCAAAAAGCCACCCCAGCGACGTTCATAAAATGGCGCAATATGTTCGGTAATAAAGTGGCTAATTCCTTTTTCCCCTTTTTTCACCTGACAAATATCGATGGGTTCATCGCCAGGTAATGTATCGGTCGCTACACTTCCCGCCGCCTGAATAATTTCTTCGATATCACCATCGGCTTCAATGCCAATAAGTAAATTAGGCTGTGCCTCTTCGTTCTCTTTAATTGAACAAATAAAAGCACGCTTCACTGGCTTAATGGTTTTAAATAAGGTGGTAAGTGAATCAATCATTTGCGCTGGCGGCTCTGCGACCTCCGATAATATCAGCGATTCACCGCCTTCCAGTACTTCCTGACTGCTCAGCGGATTCCCTTCTTCACCGATCAACAAACTGATTTCACGCGGCATAAACTCTTTACCGGTTGGCAGTTTGGCATTAAGGAAGAGCGTTTCGCCAAGGGTCATCTCAAACAATGTGCGAACGGGCATTACGACAAATGCCTGTTCGTCTTCAACCGCCTGTTGAAGTGCTTCTAACGAGGTAAAAAAAGGAATAACGCTGGTGCCATCTTCTTTTTCCCAGTGCTGTAAATCAAGCGCGCTATCTTCAACCACAGCCTCGCCCTGTGCCGCCGTACCAGGCACCCAGACGGTGGATTCCAGTAGAGTACGGAAAAAGGCCGGGCGGTGCGCCGGTTCGGTTGCTGCTTTTTCCAGCAGGTCTTCAAGTTCGTTTTTTGTTTCGGACATAAGAACCATAATTCATTCAATGTTCGGGGCGTAAGTGCCTGATGCGCTACGCTTATCAGGCCTACAAGGGAACCGCAATATATTGAATTTGCAATACTTTGTAGGCCGGATAAGGCATTTACGCCGCATCCGGCATATTAGTTTACGCCGTTAACAGATTAGCAATCGTGCGCACACCAAGTCCCGTAGCACCCGCAGACCACTGTTCAACCGGCGCTTTACGGTAAGTCGCCGAGCAGTCGATATGCAGCCAACCTTGCTGATAGTTCTCAACAAAGTGCGACAGGAAGCCCGCCGCTGTGCTCGCGCCTGCCGGATACGCCGCGCTTCCGGTGTTGTTCAGTTCGGCAAAGTTAGACGGCAATTGGTTGCGGTGGAACTCCGCCAGCGGCAGACGCCAGAACGGTTCATTCTCCTGCGCGGCACTCGCCAACAAGCGACCGGCAAGCGCATCGTCAAAACTGAACAGCGCGTGATAATCATTACCCAGCGCGGTTTTCGCCGCCCCGGTGAGGGTCGCCGCATCAATGATCAGTTCCGGTTTCTGCGCACTGGCATCAATCAGGCCATCGGCCAGCACCAGACGCCCTTCGGCATCAGTGTTCATCACTTCAACTTTTTTACCGTTGCGATAGGTGATGATATCGCCCAGCTTGAACGCATTGCCGCTGATCAGGTTATCCGCACAACAGAGGAACAGCTTCACGCGCTTGTTCAGTCCGCGCGTAATGGCAAATGCCAGCGCCCCGGTAACCGTTGCCGCACCGCCCATATCCGACTTCATCGAGTCCATAAACGCGGTCTGTTTGATGCTGTAGCCGCCGGAATCAAAAGTGATGCCTTTACCAACCAGGCACGCGTACACTGGCGCTTCTTTATCGCCAGTTGGGTTGTAATCCAGCGCCAGCAATACCGGAGAACGTTCTGAACCGCGCCCGACAGTGTGCAGCCCCATATAACCTTGCTCACGCAGATCTTCGCCTTTGGTGATCCGGTAAGTCACACGATCCCCTGCGACGTTGCTGATCAGATCAACAGCACGCTGTGCCAGTTGCGATGGCCTCAGCTCTTCTGCCGGTGCGTTGATGGTGTCACGCACCCAGTCGATGATCATCAGGCGGTTATCCAGTTCCTGACGCTGGGCATCGTCCAGATCCGGCCACTCCACTTTACGTATGCCTTTCGGGGCTTTGTAACCTTGCCAGAATGCCCAGCAGCGATCCGCATCCCAGCCTTCACCGCTTAACTGAACATGCTTGATGCCCAGACCGTCAATCTTGCGCGCCGCACGCTGGATCAACCCCAGATCGTCTGCCCCGTTCAAATGCAGGGTAATGCCATCATTATTAATGCTGTAAGTCGCTTTTTCTCCCCAGCGCACGTCGGCAGGTTGGGGAGAGAGGGTAATTTTCATCGCTTCTGTCATTTTAGTTATCCTTATTCGTTTAACAGCAAAACGGGCTACCCCCAGGCAGCCCGTTCATTCACTCGGCTTCGTCCAGCCAGACCAACAAAATCGCTTCGAGGATTTTCTCGTTCGATGCCTGCGGGTCGTCGTCGAAATCTTCCAGAGCGCAAATCCACTGATGCATATCGGTGAATCGAACCGTTTTCGGATCAATATCGGGATACGCATCGTACAGTGCTTCGCCAATTTCGCGGCTATCGGTCCACTTAAGTCCCATACTAACCTCTGTTAATGCTCACGCGCATGGTTGATAGTGTAACGCGGGATTTCGACCACTAAATCTTCGTCGGTAACGCGCGCCTGGCAGCTTAAACGGCTTTCCGGCTCCAGCCCCCAGGCTTTGTCCAGCATGTCGTCTTCCTGCTCTGAGCTTTCCGGCAGCGAGTCAAAACCTTCGCGAACGATGCAGTGGCAGGTGGTGCAAGCACAGGATTTTTCACAGGCGTGTTCAATCTCGATACCGTTACGCAGCGCAACATCGAGAATGGTTTCACCGCTATTCGCTTCCAGAACAGCGCCATCAGGGCAGAGATCCTGATGAGGCAAAATAACAATCTTTGGCATATTAAACCTCGTCCACGGAATGGCCTTTCAGCGCACGACGAACCGACTGGTCCATGCGGCGAGCGGCGAAATCCTGGGTTTGTTTGTCTACGTTTTTAATCGCTTGTTCGATGGCGTCAACATCATCGCCCTGCGCCACTTCACTCAGGTGAGCGGCAGCATCGTCGATAGCCTGACGTTCTGCGGCGCTTAACAGCGCGGCATCAGCAGCCAGCGCACCGTGCAGACTTTCCAGCACACGCGCCGCTTCTACTTTTTGTTCTGCCAGCATTCGGGCTTTTACGTCCTGCTCGGCATAGCTCATTGAGTCTTTGATCATCGAGGCGATTTCGCTATCGGTCAGGCCATAAGACGGTTTGACCTGAATAGACGCCTCAACGCCGGTGGATTTCTCCATCGCCGTCACGCTCAAAAGACCGTCGGCATCGACCTGGAACGTCACGCGAATATGCGCACCGCCAGCCGGTAGCGCCGGAATACCTCGCAGCGCAAAACGCGCCAGCGAGCGGCAGTCCTGCACCAGTTCGCGCTCACCCTGCATCACATGGATAGACATCGCCGTCTGACCATCTTTAAAGGTGGTGAAATCCTGGGCGCGGGCCACCGGAATCGTGGTATTACGCGGGATCACTTTCTCCACCAGGCCGCCCATCGTTTCGAGGCCCAGCGACAACGGGATCACATCCAGCAACAGCATTTCGCTGTCCGGCTTGTTACCCACCAGAATATCCGCCTGAATTGCCGCACCAATAGCGACGACTTTATCCGGGTCGATAGAAGTCAGCGGTGGACGACCGAAAAATTCGCCCACTCGTTCACGCACCAGCGGCACGCGAGTAGAACCGCCCACCATCACCACTTCCAGCACTTCATCAGCTTCTACACCCGCGTCTTTCAGCGCGCGACGACATGCCAGTAAGGTTCGTTTTACCAGTGGCGCGATCAGTTCGTTGAATTGTTCACGGCTGATTTCGCCCTGCCAGCCCGCAACATTCACAGTCACGGAGTCCGCATCGCTCAGCGCGATTTTAGCTGCAATGGCAGCATCCAGCAGTTCACGCTGAACGCGGTTATCGCTACGATCAGGAATGCCCGCCTGCTCGCGAATGTAATCCGCCAGCAGATGGTCGAAATCATCGCCGCCGAGCGCGGAATCACCGCCGGTCGCCAGCACTTCAAACACACCGCGACTTAAGCGCAGAATGGAAATATCAAACGTCCCGCCGCCGAGGTCATAAACAGCGATCACGCCTTCCTGGCCGGAATCCAGCCCGTAGGCAATAGCCGCAGCGGTCGGTTCATTAAGTAAGCGCAGAACATGCAGCCCCGCCAGACGCGCCGCGTCTTTGGTGCCCTGACGCTGGGCATCGTCAAAGTACGCCGGAACGGTGATAACGACACCATCCAGCTCGCCTGCCAGGGCTTCAGTTGCCCGCGCCGCCAGTGCTTTGAGGATGTCCGCAGAAACGCGCACCGGGTTCAGCAGCCCCGCCGCCGTTTCAATCATCGGCAAGCCGTTTTCGCTGGCCTGGAATTGATAAGGCAGATGCGGATAGCGTTGCTGGATATCAGCCAGCGAGCGCCCCATCAGGCGTTTAACAGAACTAATGGTGTTGGCGGTATCGAGCGCTGCGTTAGTACGCGCGTCATAACCCACCGAATGCCCTTGCTGTTGATAGTGAACAACAGACGGCAGCAGGTGACGGCCTTCATGGTCGGCTAACGTTTCGGCCTGACCGCTGCGCACTGTCGCCACCAGCGAGTTGGTTGTGCCCAGGTCGATACCGGCCGCCAGACGACGCTGATGCGGCGCAGCACTCAAACCAGGTTCACTAATTTGTAATAAGGCCATGTTTAGCTTCCAGAAATTAAAAATCGAGCAGTTTTTCTTCGAGTTGTTCGGCACTGCTTCGCAGTTTATCGAGAAAACGCAGCTTACGCACGGTATCCGCCGCCGCGTCCCACGTCTCGTTGTCTAACTGTTCAACCATCAACTGATGGCGGGTATCAAACATTTTTTTCACACGTTTGATAAAGCTTTCCAGCCGCGCTTCGTCTTTCGCCTGTTCGATCTCGTCCAGTTCTTCGCGCAGTTCCAGCTGTTCCATCAGGAACGCGGTGTCGCGCACAGTATGCTGCTCGCTGGCGAGATCAAAACCGTGCAAAGAAAGTAAATATTCCGCGCGCATTAACGGATGACGCAGCGTTTGCCAGGCCTGGTTAATGGTTGCAGATTGCTGTACGGCGGCGAGTTGTTCCGCCTGGCTTCCGCTGGCGAATTTATCAGGATGATACTGACGTTGTAGATCCTGAAAACGCAGGCTCAGTGCCTGGGTATCGAGTTGATAACGGGCAGGCAAGCCAAAGAGGGTGAAGTAATCCATAACATTCTCAGGGCTGCGATCCGCCGCGATAACGGCGAATCAGGTAAAACAAACCCCACGCGCAGGCGACCACGGTGGGGTTATCGGTATGCGCATCAAACGTGGAAGCTTTCGCCGCAACCACACTCATCTTTAACGTTCGGGTTGGTGAATTTAAACCCTTCGTTCAGGCCTTCTTTTACGAAGTCCAGCTGCGTACCGTCCAGAAATTGCAGGCTTTTGCCATCGACCACGACTTTCACGCCTTTGTCTTCAAACACGATGTCTTCCGGCGTCGGTTCGTCAACAAATTCCAGTACATAAGCCATACCTGAACAACCGGAGGTTCTCACACCCAGACGCAGGCCAAACCCTTTGCCGCGGTTAGCCAGAAAGGTATTTACTCGCGCTGCTGCACTGTCGCTCAGTGTAATCGACATAACCAAACCTCAACTCTTATTTTGCTTCACGTTTGCTTTTATAGTCCGCAATGGCGGCTTTGATCGCGTCTTCTGCCAGAATAGAACAGTGAATTTTCACCGGCGGCAGTTCAAGTTCTTCAGCAATATCGGTGTTTTTGATCGCCTGTGCTTCGTCGAGAGACTTCCCTTTCACCCATTCGGTGACCAGGGAGCTGGAAGCGATAGCGGAACCGCAGCCGTATGTTTTAAAACGCGCGTCTTCAATGATACCTTCATCGTTGACTTTAATCTGCAACTTCATCACGTCGCCACAGGCCGGTGCACCCACCATGCCGCTGCCCACGTTCTCGTCGTTGTTGTCGAAGGAACCCACGTTACGCGGATTCTCGTAATGATCGATAACTTTTTCGCTGTAAGCCATTATAAATTCTCCTGATTCCGATACCGATTAATGATGTGCCCATTCGATGCTGTTCAGATCCACGCCCTGCTTGTACATTTCCCACAGCGGAGAAAGGTCACGCAGACGACCGATGGATTTACGAACTAACTCGATGGTGTAGTCGATCTCTTCTTCAGTAGTAAAACGACCTAAAGAGAAACGGATAGAGCTATGTGCCAGCTCGTCGTTCAGCCCCAGCGCGCGCAGCACGTAGGACGGTTCGAGGCTTGCCGACGTACAGGCGGAACCGGAAGAAACCGCAAGGTCTTTCAGCGCCATAATCAGCGACTCACCTTCAACGTAATTGAAGCTGACGTTGAGAATGTTCGGCGCACCGTGTTCAAGGTCACCGTTCAGGTAAACTTCTTCGATATCTTTGATGCCGTTCCACAGACGGTTACGCAGGCCGCGCAGACGTTCCATCTCGGTCGTCATCTCTTCTTTTGCGATGCGATAGGCTTCGCCCATACCGACGATCTGGTGAACAGGCAGCGTGCCGGAACGCATACCGCGCTCGTGACCGCCGCCATGCATTTGCGCTTCGATGCGTACGCGCGGTTTACGACGCACATACAGCGCACCGATACCTTTCGGGCCATAAATTTTGTGGCCGGAGAAAGACATCAGGTCAACTTTCAACTGGCTCAGATCGATAGGCAGTTTGCCCACGCTCTGGGTTGCATCAACGTGATAGATAATGCCACGAGCACGGCACATTTCGCCGATAGCCGCGATATCCTGCACTACGCCGATTTCGTTATTCACGTGCATGATGGAAACAAGGATGGTGTCGTCACGCATCGCTGCTTCAAGTTCTTTCAGGTCGATAATGCCGTTACGCTGCGGTGCCAGGTAGGTGACTTCGAAACCTTCGCGCTCCAGCTGACGGCAGGTATCCAGTACCGCTTTGTGTTCGGTTTTGCTGGTGATGATGTGCTTGCCTTTTTTCTGATAAAAGTTGGCTGCACCTTTGATCGCCAGGTTGTCAGATTCGGTTGCACCAGAGGTAAAGACGATTTCACGCGGGTCAGCGCCGACCAGATCGGCAATCTGATTACGGGCGATATCTACCGCTTCTTCAGCCTGCCAGCCGAAACGGTGAGAACGAGAGGCCGGGTTACCAAAGGTTCCGTCCATCGTCATAAACTGCATCATTTTCTCGGCAACACGCGGGTCCACCGGCGTGGTTGCGGAGTAGTCGAGATAAATCGGTAATTTCATTGCTCTATAAACTCCGTACATCACTCAATGCAAGGAACCAGGCTACCGGCTGGATGTACGACCGTGTTTACGGAGCGCGATACGCCCCGGCCTGATTCTGAATACTTTTTATCTTTTATGCGCGTAACTTAACGTCGATTGCGTCTTGTGTGCGGGTGCGTGGCGCGTCGTGAGTATGCTGACGACCAGACACATCCAGCACTTCCTGGTTATTAACCAGTTCGCCTAAAGTAATGTTATTGAGAAAACCGGTGAGACGGTCGCTCAAATCACGCCACAGCGCGTGGGTCAGGCACTTATCGCCGCCCTGACAACCGCCTTTACCCTGACAACGGGTGGCATCTACAGATTCGTCAACGGCGCTAATCACCTCGCCAACGGCGATGCTGCTGGCATCTTTGCCTAACAGATAACCACCGCCTGGTCCACGTACGCTGGAAACCAGACCATTTTTACGCAGACGGGAAAACAGTTGTTCCAGATAAGAAAGGGAAATTCCCTGACGTTCGGAAATATCAGCCAACGGTACCGGGCCCGCTTCAGAGTTGAGCGCAACGTCAAGCATTGCGGTCACGGCATAGCGCCCTTTAGATGTCAGTCTCATGTCTTACTTCACCTCAAACTCGCCCCTGCCCGGGGTTTTTTATTGTAAAAGTGGGGGTATTGCATAGCAGGGTCAAGTCTGACATTCCCGAGTAAATTGGTCAACTATTTACTTGACTGATTTAGTCGGGTATTTAACCTTCAGTGCCATTTTTTTATCGTGGCGTTTGTACCTGTTGTCGGATGCGGTGTGAACACCTTATCCGACCTGGGATTCCGTGCACTTACAGGCCTGATAAGACGCGTTAAGCATCGCATCAGGCAACCACTGTTATTCGGCCTTGTTACCTTTATTCTGCTGCTCAATAGAAGCCAGAATCCCGCGCAGGATATTCAATTCCTGGCTTTCCGGGCGCGCACGGGTAAACAGACGGCGCAATTTATTCATCACCTGTCCCGGATGGTTTTCACGGATAAAACCGGTTGCCAGCAGCGTTTGCTCCAGATGACCATAAAAACGCTCCAGATCATCGACCAGCGGATACGGCGTCTCGTCATGTTCAACCTGCTCGCTGTTCTCCTGAGTGGCCAGCCAGGCCATGCGCACTTCATAGGCAATAACCTGAACCGCCATCGCCAGGTTCAGCGAACTGTATTCCGGGTTAGCCGCAATTGCGACATGATAATGGCATTTCTGCAACTCTTCATTGGTCAAGCCGACGCGCTCGCGACCAAACACCAGCGCCACCGGGGTATTTGCCGCTTCAGCGACGCTTTTCAGACCGCATTCGCGCGGGTCGAGCATCGGCCACGGCAGCGTGCGGGAGCGAGCGCTGGTGCCCACCACCAGACTACAACCGGCTAACGCTTCGTCGAGCGTATCGACGATGTGAGCATTACCAATCACATCGCTGGCCCCTGCTGCCAGGGCAATCGCCTGGGAGTCAGGTTTCACTAGTGGATTAACCAGCCACAGATTGGTTAATCCCATTGTTTTCATGGCACGGGCAACAGAACCCATATTGCCGGTGTGTGACGTCTCCACCAGCACAATTCGAATATTTTGCAGCATTGTCTTTCTTCATCTAAAGATTATTCACGCATCTTATCATAAAACGAAGACAGATGCCGATCTCGCTGCTATACTCTGCGCCGTTTTCCCGTTCTTTAACATCCAGTGAGAGAGACCGATGCATCCGATGCTGAACATCGCCGTGCGCGCAGCGCGCAAGGCGGGTAATTTAATTGCCAAAAACTATGAAACCCCGGACGCTGTAGAAGCGAGCCAGAAAGGCAGTAACGATTTCGTGACCAACGTAGATAAAGCTGCCGAAGCGGTGATTATCGACACGATTCGTAAATCTTACCCACAGCACACCATCATCACCGAAGAAAGCGGTGAACTTGAAGGTACTGATCAGGATGTTCAATGGGTTATCGATCCACTGGATGGCACTACCAACTTTATCAAACGTCTGCCGCACTTCGCGGTATCTATCGCCGTTCGTATCAAAGGCCGTACCGAAGTTGCTGTAGTATACGATCCTATGCGTAACGAACTGTTCACCGCCACTCGCGGTCAGGGCGCACAGCTGAACGGCTACCGTCTGCGCGGCAGCACCGCTCGCGATCTCGACGGTACTATTCTGGCGACCGGCTTCCCGTTCAAAGCAAAACAGTACGCCACTACCTACATCAACATCGTCGGCAAACTGTTCAACGAATGTGCAGACTTCCGTCGTACCGGTTCTGCGGCGCTGGATCTGGCTTACGTCGCTGCGGGTCGTGTTGACGGTTTCTTTGAAATCGGTCTGCGCCCGTGGGATTTCGCGGCAGGCGAGCTGCTGGTTCGTGAAGCAGGCGGCATCGTCAGCGACTTCACCGGTGGTCATAACTATATGCTGACCGGTAACATCGTTGCTGGTAACCCGCGCGTTGTTAAAGCCATGCTGGCGAACATGCGTGACGAATTAAGCGACGCTCTGAAGCGTTAATGACTCAGGCGGGTGATATCACTCACCCGCCCTCGCCTTTCAGGCGCTATTCCGAAATACTTCCTCACCGCTTTACTTTCTTTCGTCACTCTCCCACCATCTTTCGCCGATTAATGGATGATAAAGAAGTCGCAAGGAAAGGTTATGGCGCTGCCAGTGAACAAACGCGTTCTCAAAATTCTGTTTATTCTCTTTGTTGTTGCCTTCTGCGTTTATTTAGTGCCGCGCGTCGCCATCAACTTCTTCTATTATCCTGACGATAAAATATACGGTCCCGACCCCTGGTCGGCGGAATCCGTCGAATTTACGGCTAAGGACGGTACTCGTCTGCAAGGCTGGTTTATTCCTTCTTCGACGGGCCCTGCTGACAACGCCATCGCAACCATCATTCATGCTCACGGCAATGCCGGAAATATGTCCGCCCACTGGCCGCTGGTCAGTTGGTTACCCGAGCGTAATTTCAACGTTTTTATGTTTGATTATCGCGGGTTTGGTAAATCAAAAGGCACGCCGTCCCAGGCCGGATTGCTGGACGATACGCAAAGTGCCATCAATGTGGTGCGCCATCGCAGTGATGTAAACCCACAACGGCTGGTGCTGTTCGGGCAGAGTATTGGCGGGGCGAATATTCTGGATGTTATTGGTCAGGGTGATCGTGAAGGCATACGTGCGGTGATCCTAGACTCCACCTTTGCCTCTTATGCGACCATTGCCAACCAGATGATCCCCGGCAGTGGCTACTTACTTGATGAGAGTTACAGCGGCGAAAATTACATCGCCAGCGTCAGCCCGATCCCGCTTTTACTCATTCACGGTAAAGCTGATCACGTTATCCCATGGCAGCACAGCGAAAAGTTGTATAGCCTGGCAAAAGAGCCAAAACGGTTGATCCTAATCCCGGATGGCGAACACATTGATGCTTTTTCCGATCGTCACGGCGATGTTTATCGCGAACAGATGGTGGATTTTATCCTTAGCGCATTGAATCCGCAGAACTAACCCATGATCGCTAGCACGATAATCATTCACAAAACCACCTTAAGACATGCTAATCCACTGGTCAGAACAGTTTAAGATGAGAAAAATTCTGTGATGCTTGCCAACATTTCTGATGATTAGCATTCCCTTCGCCATTTCCCTGAGCAAACTTTAGCTATTCTTATCAATTATGCTTATGGGAGATCTACAGATGATGCCTACGCTTGCTCCACCATCTGTCCTTTCGGCTCCCCAGCGCCGCTGCCAGATCTTGCTGACGCTCTTTCAGCCGGGGTTGACCGCCACCACGGCAACTTTCAGCGAGCTTAATGGTGTGGATGATGATATCGCCAGTCTTGATATCAGCGAAACAGGACGGGAGATCCTGCGCTATCATCAACTCACACTGACGACTGGTTATGACGGCAGCTACCGGGTTGAAGGTACAGTGCTTAACCAACGTTTGTGTTTATTTCACTGGCTACGACGTGGTTTCCGTCTGTGTCCGTCATTTATTACCAGCCGATTCACCCCCGCCCTGAAGAGTGAACTGAAGCGGCGCGGAATTGCGCGTAACTTTTACGACGATACCAATCTACAAGCGTTAGTGAATCTCTGCTCCCGACGGCTGCAAAAACGCTTTGAAACGCGCGATATTCATTTCCTGTGTCTGTATTTGCAATATTGTTTGTTGCAACATCACGCTGGAATTACGCCTCAGTTTAATCCGCTCCAACGTCGCTGGGCGGAATCCTGCCTTGAATTTCAGGTAGCGCAGGAAATTGGACGCCACTGGCAGCGTCGGGCGCTCCAGCCTGTACCGCCTGATGAGCCACTATTTATGGCACTACTTTTTTCCATGTTGCGGGTTCCCGATCCACTGCGGGATGCGCATCAGCGGGACAGACAACTGCGTCAGTCTATCAAACGTCTGGTAAACCATTTTCGTGAGCTGGGAAATGTTCGTTTTTATGATGAACAGGGGTTATGCGATCAGCTTTATACCCACCTCGCCCAGGCGTTAAATCGCAGTTTGTTTGCCATCGGTATTGATAACACCCTGCCGGAAGAGTTCGCCCGCCTGTATCCACGCCTGGTGCGCACCACCCGCGCGGCGCTGGCCGGATTTGAAAGTGAATACGGCGTCCATCTTTCTGATGAGGAAAGCGGTCTGGTCGCGGTGATTTTTGGTGCCTGGCTAATGCAGGAAAACGACCTGCATGAGAAACAGATTATTCTACTGACCGGGAATGATAGCGAGCGAGAAGCGCAGATTGAGCAGCAGCTACGCGAACTAACGTTACTGCCGCTCAACATTAAACATATGTCGGTAAAGGCATTTTTGCAGACAGGCGCTCCGCGCGGCGCGGCACTGATTATTGCGCCTTATACCATGCCGTTACCGCTCTTTTCACCACCGCTGATCTATACGGACCTGACGTTGACAACACATCAACAGGAGCAGATCCGCAAAATGCTCGAATCAGCATGAGGGAACAACTTTCGGGCGCAAAAACATTGCCGGAAGCGCCACCAGCGCCATCACCCAGAACACGCCGTGGCCGAGATATTGATACAGGAAACCGGCGAAAACGGTCATGATGGCGATACTGCCGCCCATCGCGACGGCAGAGTAAACCGCCTGTAAACGGATGACTTCGCTACCCTGGCGAGCAGCAATATAGCGCATGGCAGCCAGGTGGCAGACCGTGAAGGTACCGCAATGCAGAATTTGCACCACTATCAACCACGGCAACGCCGTCGTTGCTCCCATAATGCCCCAGCGCACTACGCCGCAAATCGCCGAGATCAACAGCATATCGCGTGCACTACAACGGCGGAAAAGTTTATTACTCAGCGCAAAGATAATGACTTCCGCCACCACGCCCAGCGACCACAAATACCCCACCGCTGAGGCCGAGTAGCCAGCTGCCTGCCAGTAAATGGCGCTAAAACCGTAATAGGCCGCATGTGCCCCCTGCAATAAACAAACGCAGGCCAGAAAGCGCCAGTTCTGGCGAACCAACGCCAACCACGCAGACCAGCCGGTGCTCTCCTGCTGGCGGCTTGCCCCTTGTGGCTGAATCGTCGGACGGATGAGAAAGCCGAGCAGCATGGATGCCACGCCCAACGTCAACAGCGCGAGGATCACCCGATAATCAAACATACTGACCAGTTTGCCCGTCAGCGCCGAGCCAATGACAAACGCCACCGAGCCCCACAGTCTCACTTTGCCGTAATCAAGCGGGAACTGCTTTTGCCACGTATTCGCCAGTGCATCGGTCAACGGTACCAGCGGTGAGAAAAAGAGGTTAAAGCCAATCATCACCAGCATTAGCCACGCTACGTGCGCCCCCGCCCAGAAGGCGACAGCAAAGAGAAGTGTCAGCAGTGCCAGCACGCGCAAGGCGGAAATCAGGCGGGAAGGATCGCTGACGCGGGGCGCGATGAGCAAACTCCCGAGGAAACGGGCAACCAGACCCGCCCCCAATAACAGGCCGATGGTTTCTGGCGTTAAACCAATCCCTTTAAGCCAGACGCTCCAGAAAGGTAGAAAAATGCCGTAACTAAAAAAGTATGTGAAATAGCCGAGCGCCAACCAGCGCGTGGATTGCAAAACCATGAGTCCCTCCCGTCAGGAGGCGTTAGTCTGGGGTTAATCGAATGTTGGTGCAAGTTGAAAAATAAGAATATTCGAGCCTGCTTCCTGACGGTTATCCTGCATATCAGGAAATGACAAAAAAGTGCGGCCCACAACACAACATGTAAAAAAGAACGATGAAACAGGTGAAAATCGCAATTTATTGAACTGACAAACTCATGTGAGACGGATAAGGCGTGCATGTCGCATTCGGCAGGAAACAATAAGCACATTGTCAGCCATCTGCGTTATGCCGTTATACCAGAAACGAATATCTCAACGCCTGGGGCGTGGCGAGGTACCAGAGTGTGTATTACGTTTAAATCACATCATCTTGCAAAGGGATTGGTTATGAACTCACTACGTTATTTTGATTTTGGCACTGCCCGCCCCGTTTTATTATTAATTGCCCGTATCGCCGTGGTCTTAATTTTCATTATTTTTGGTTTTCCCAAAATGATGGGCTTTGACGGTACGGTCCAATATATGGCCTCGCTGGGCGCGCCAATGCCGATGCTGGCAGCGATTATTGCGGTAGTTATGGAAGTGCCCGCCGCGATATTAATCGTGCTTGGCTTTTTCACCCGTCCGCTGGCGGTGCTGTTTATTTTCTACACGCTGGGTACGGCGGTGATTGGTCACCATTACTGGGATATGACCGGCGATGCGGTTGGGCCAAATATGATTAATTTCTGGAAGAATGTCAGTATCGCTGGCGCATTCCTGCTGTTGGCAATTACCGGGCCGGGGGCGATTTCTCTCGATCGCCGTTAGGAAAGATGCCGGATGCGGCGTAAACGCCTTATCCGGCCTACCGCTCCAACACCGATTGTAGGCCTGATAAGACGCAGCAAGCGTCGCATCAGGCATCGTGCACCGAGTGCTACAAAATCGAAATTACCCCGTAGGCCTGTGCATCCGGCATTTTATAAATTACAGCAACGCAACCCGCAACGACATCTCTGAAATTGTTGATTCCCCTGGTGCAAGCGCAATGAGGTCACCACCTTCCGGACGATGATGGTCATCCGGCGCATGGCTCATCGGTTCCAGACAGAAGAAATCAAACGCATATCCTTTATCAAACGCAGGGTCTGAAACAAAGATGAAATAACACGGTGCAGGTGGCGTCGTTTCCATGATGATGGCATACCCCTCCTGCGGCTGCTCGATGCGGGCCTTACCATTCCATCCGGCAAAACCATTGTTTACCCACTGGCGCGGTAACGGCGCGAGATGATTGAAATCCAGCTCCCAGGGTAACTGCTCGCAAAACTCACCTGCCAGCCACTGCTCCCGCTCCAGCCAGTAACCACTTGCCTGCGCCTGAATCCGCGTTTGCGGCGCCAACGGAAAATAAGGATGCCAGCCGGTACCAAATGGCAGCGTCTCTGTCCCTTGATTGGTGACAGCGAGCGTCACCGTCAGCGTATCCACCGTTAAATGAAATGCCTGGCTTACCCGATAGTGATAAACACCGCTGAGATGTTCATACACCAGACACAAGCTATCATCGCTGCGCGAGACACATTGCCACTCGCCCAACCAGCCATCGCCGTGTAGATAGTGCGCATCCCACTCAACATTCGGTTGCAGTTGATACTCACGCCCCTGCCAGACAAAACGGTTGCCGCTCACCCGGTTTGCAAATGGTACCAGCGGAAAACAAGAGGCATCGGTTGCCACACCGCTTTTTTTACCAGGACGTAGCAGCGGCGTCGTATCGCGCCAGAAGCCTTCGATTACGCCGCCCTGATCAGAAACGTCCAGCTTTAGCGGCCCGTGAGATAAGGTATAGATGGTCATCCGCAGACTCCTTAATCCGGGAAATTAATCACAACTTTCCCACATTTGCCGCTTGCCATCAGTGCATAAGCATCTCCTGCCTGTTCCAGCGAGAAACGATGGGTAATGGCGTTACGCGGCCACAGTTTCCAGTCCGTTAAATCGTGGGCGCATTTTTCCATATGGAACAAACTGGTCACCCAGGAGCCAATAATCCGCCGTTGATGGTGCATCAGGTCAGCGCTAACCTCGAACTCGACTTTTCCGGTTTCACCAATGTAAACCACGCGTCCCCAGTCAGCTGTGGATTGCAGTGCTAGTAAGCGACCTGCGGCATTACCGGAACAATCAAGCGCAACATCCGCGCCGCCGTGAGTGAGTTCGGCGATTATCTGCGGCAGACCTTCGGTGGTCGCTAAATAGCCGTGATCCATCACTCCTAACTGTTTCGCCATCGCCAGACGTTCCGGCAGCATATCAACGCCGATGATCCTTTTTGCACCACGACCTTTCGCCAGCATCATCGCCATCATGCCGACCGGCCCCAGACCGACCACCAGCACGTTATCGCTACCGGAAACTTCGCCGCGCAAAATCCCTTCATACGCTGTACCAACGCCGCAACTGATAAACGCACCATCTTCATAGCTCAGCGCGTCCGGCAGCAGGATCAGATCTTTTTCTTCCGCCAGCAGGTATTCAGCATGGCCGCCGTCACGCTGCCAGCCGTAAGCCGCTTTTCCTTCGCCAGTACAAGAAATAGGAAAACCGCGACGGCAGTTCGGGCAAAAACCACAGCCAGAAATGTGATACACCAGCACGCGGTCGCCCTCTTTAAAATGGCGGCAACCTTGCCCCATCGCCACAATCTGCCCGCACGGTTCATGACCGTTGATAAATCCCTGGTATAACGGTTTATCGGGTGCCGCCGCCGTAGCGCGGTGCTGGTGGTAGATATAGTGGACATCGCTTCCGCAAATCCCGGAGGATTTCATTTTGATCAGTACCTGGTTAATCCCCGGCGTCGGCACCGCAACTTCCCGCAGATCGACGGTCGAATTTCCTGGTAAATAAGCTGCCAGCATCGTTTTCATAAATCCCTCATTAACAATACGATTAATTTTCATCCCTGCCGCACCCGCGCCAGGGGCGTTAAGGTTTAGCGTTTCGCTTTACTACTACGCTGGGTCAGCAAGATATTTGCCAGCACCGCCACCACAATGATGACGCCGCGCACCACCTGCTGGAAAAAGGAGTTAATCCCGAGCAGCACCAGACCGTTACCGATTAGCGTAATCACCAGTACGCCAAGCAGCGTACCGAACAACGAGCCGCGACCGCCGGAAAGCGCCGTACCGCCGACCACGACCGCGGCGATGACGTCAAACTCCAGACCGTTTGCGGCACCTGCGTTACCGGAACCGAGGCGCGCCGCCAACAAAATGCCGGTCACCGCCGCTAATAATCCCGAAAGGGTAAAAATAAGAATGCGTACCCGACGAACGTTAATACCGCACAACTGCGCTGCAGTGGCATTACCGCCAACAGCAAAAACCGAGCGCCCGAAGGCGGTTTTGCGGCTAATGAACACAAACAGCGCAAATAACACCATCATGATCAGCGCGGATACCGGCACACCGAGAAATTGTCCGCCCAGCCAGTCCAGCACTTCGTTTTCGTTAATTGGCACTGGCAAGGCGTTCGTCATAAACAGCCCCATTCCGCGCAGGGCGCTCCATAAACCCAGCGTGGCAACAAAACTTGGCACGTTAAACACGCCGCGCAGCACCCCGGCGAGCGTTCCCATCAGCGCACCTAACAGCAACACCAGCAGACAAGCAATCGCCAGCGGAACGTCAAATTGCAGCAAAAACGCCAGGCACACTGAAACAAAAGCCACCATCGGCCCAACGCTGACATCAATTTCACCGGAGATAATAATCAGCGTCATCGCCCAGGCGGCGATCCCGATGGTGGCGGCATCGCGCAGCACGTTCATTTGGTTATTCAATGAGATAAAGCCAGGCGCATTCAGGGAGAAGACCAGATAAAGAATGGCAATCACCACCAGCAAACCGATCTCATTAATATGGCGACTGACAAATTGTTTGAGCGAGACGCTCTTGCCCTGCGGCAATGGTAATGACGAAGCAGACATCTTCAGGTTCCTCGGTAAAATTCATCAGTGCACAGACAGAATGGCGGACATCAGCTCATCCACATTGACCGGCGAGTGAAACTCCTGCGAGAACGTGCCGTGCTGTAATAACAGGATGCGGTCACACACCAGCGGCAACTCCTCCACTTCACTGGAGATAAACACCACGCTTTTTCCTTCGGCAGCCAGCTCGCGGACAATACGGTAAATCTGCTGTTTGGCTTCGATATCGACGCCGCGCGTTGGCTCGTCGAGCAACAAAATCTGGCTGGCGGCATAGACCCAACGACCGATCACCACTTTTTGCTGATTGCCGCCAGAAAGCGTGCCGATGGGCGTTTCGCTACTGGCGGCCTTGACCGTCATCCGCTGCATCACCTCTTCGGTCAGGCGGCGGATGGTGGACCATTGCAGTACACCGTTGGCGCTGATTTTTTGCCGATTGGTCAGCACTGTATTTTCGTCAACGCCCAACCAGGGAATGATCCCCGCTTCTTTGCGGTTTTCTGGCGTATAGCCAATGCCGCGTTTCAGCATGTCGCCGTAATCGGGGCGCGTGATTTTCTCGCCGTTGATAACAATTTCGCCCTGTTCATACGTCTCCAGCCCAACAATCGCCTTCAGCAATTCACTGCGCCCTGCCCCCAGCAGACCAGCAATGCCGAGCACTTCGCCACGACGTAGCGTAAAACTGATATCCTCCAGCTTGGGCTTATGGCGTAACGCACGGACTTCCAGCACGGCTTGATCCATAATTTCCTGAGGGGCAACCGGCGCAATATCAACGTGATCGCGCCCGAGCATTAGCGACACAATATGATGCGTAGAGGTGTTTTCGAGCATCACATCGCCCGCCACCTGACCATCGCGCATAACGGTGGCACAGGAGGCAATGCGGCGAATTTCTTCCATCCGGTGGCTGACATAAATCACCGCCACGCCCAGTGCCGACATCTTTTTCACCGCGCTGATCACCAGTTCAACTTCCGCACTGGCAAGCGAGCTGGTGGGTTCATCAAGAATGACCACGCGCGGCTCGCCCTTCATCACCCGCGCAATTTCCACCAGTTGCTTTTGCGCCGGGCTTAGCGTTGAAACAAGTTGTTCAGGGCTAACGTCAACGCCCAGCGCCTGTAAGCAACGTTGGGCATCCTGCGCCATTTGCAGGTAATCAATCATGCCGTTGCGGCGGGGCCACTGACCGAGGCAGAGGTTTTCCGCCACTGTCAGCCCTTCCACCAGACTTAACTCCTGATAAACCGCGCGTACCCCCAGTTCAGCGGCACGGCGAGTCAGCGTAGCTTCGTCACCTTCCAGTCGCGTCTCGCCAATCCAGATATCACCGCTATCCGGACGTTCGCTACCGGTAAGCATTCGAATGAGGGTCGATTTTCCCGCACCGTTTTTGCCTAACAGCGCACGAACTTCGCCTTTTTTGAGCGTGAAGTTAACGTTATCCAGCGCAACGACTCCGGGATAACGCTTATTTCCTGCCACCACTTTTGCTACCGGGACTGCCTCTGTTGCCGTGAACATAGGGACCTCTGCGAATCAGCGATTAGGGCAGACCATCAACGTGCGTTGCCAGCCACTGTTTACCGTCTTCCGTTTTGGTATAGAGATCGATTGGCACCTGAATCACTTTTTCACCGTCAGCTTGTTTATTGATAACCTTCAATGTTTGCGTAAAAACAGCATTGCCCATTTTCTTACCGGAAATATCCACCACCGCTTTCAGCACCTGGTTGTTTTCCAGCTCCTGAGCAATTTCAGTGGTCATATCAGAACCGAAAACAGCAATTTTTCCGGCCTGATTTTGATTACGTACCGCTTTTACCGCGCCGAGTGTCGCTCCGCCCGATTCCCCCATAATGGCGTTGAGATCCGGCGTGGAGATAATCAGTTTTTCACCGACAGAAATCGCTTTATCTAAAACAGTCCCTTCCTGATTAGCGACAATTTGCGCGCCGGGAACGCGGGCTTTTAATACTTCTTCAAACCCTTTACGTCGTTGCACACAAACTTCAAAGGCTTCGCAATTGATGACGGCAATTTTCGGCTGGTCAATTTTGTTGGCAATAAAATAATCGGCGGCAGCGTTACCCAGTTTTTTACCAAATTCCAGCGGGTCACCAACCAGATATGCCGAGACATATTTATCGACACCCTTTTGATTAATACAGGTGTTGTAGCAAATCACCGGAATACCCGCTTCACTGGCGCGACGAACGGTACGGCTACTGCCATTTTCAGACACTGCCGATAAAATAATGGCATCGACATTACGCGCCACGAGGGTATCAACAAAGGTACTTTCTTTCGAAATATCGCCCTGAGCGTTAGTTTCAATTAACTGTACCTGTACTGAAGAATCTTTTGCCGCATCCTGAACGCCCTGACGCACTCCGGCGTAATATCCCTGGGTATCAAGGTATATTGCGCCAATAGTCATTTCTTTATCAGAAGCCCTGGCAAATAGTGCGCTACCCAATAGTGTAGCCATTAATAATAAATTACGGGTTCTTGTCATTTTTTTAGGCATAGTGCCTCCTGTAGGGTTTTTATTTACAACGGCTTATTTTAATTATTTGAGCGTGAGCGGCAGCACGTGCCGCTCAAATATTACAGTTAATAGGGTTTAGTGAACGTAGCTAAAAATAAAAGGCATCACGGTGGTGAATAATGCCGCTTTCGGCCAGGCTGGATTAATCGCCATCAATTCAGCGCGAGCAGATTCATAGTGTGCAACCTCCCCTAATCCCGCGGCCGCCAGCATCGCCACCATCAGGCATTTTTCTTTATGCTGCTGTTGTAAATCGCCATACAGCGACAACAAGTCAGGCTGCGAGACGGCAAAGAAATCCGCCTCGATACTGGTTTTCGCCATCTCTTGTGCCCACTGTTTCATTTCACTAAACAGTTGCTGTGCAGTTTGTTGTTCGCCCAGCAGTCGCAGCGCCATTCCTTGCCAGAAGAGATAATCAACCGGCTGATCGTTGTAATAACTGTGGATGTTAATGGTGCGATCGCCGGTCGCCGCCAGACGTAAACAACGCGTCGCTTCAGTTTCATCGCCCTGCGCGTTGGCGCATACTGCCTGCCAGAACCAGATGTCGTTGTCAGTTTGCCCCGGTAAACGGCCTTCGCTTAAATTCTCCGGATAATGCAGCGCGGCATGAAGCAGTTCGCTGGCCTGCTGCGGCTCTCTGTCATCAAGATGCTGCCAGGCGCGTAATAACTGGTTGAGGATAAACTGGCTGGTGACCTTCCCTTCCCCACCTTCCCACGGGTGGAATTTGCGCGTGGCGAGAATGTCCGCCGCTTTGTCTGCCTGACCAGTGAGATGCCACAAATTGAGCAGTTCTGCGGTCATGTCGTCGCGTTTCAGCGCAATTTCCAGATTATTTTCCAGACGCGCCAGTCGTTTCTCCGGTGTGACACCGCTTAACTTATCCAGCAAATCCCGTTCGAAAAGCAGACGAGCATCCTGCGGCGCAAGCTGATAAGCATTATCAAGATAACGCGCAGCCAGCTCATAATCGTGCTGCTTATTCCACGCATGGATCGCCAACCCGCGCCAGCCGTCGGCAAACTCCGGCGACATCTCTACGCAACGCTGCCATAAGGCAATGGCTTTGCCGTAGCTACGCTTGTTGTAGTAGAAGCAGGCCAGTAAATGCCGGGCAAACCAGCACTCTTCGATGCTCTCCAGCGCCGCCACTTCTTCCAGCGTATTCGGGAAACGGACAAACTGCGGGAAGGCATCAATAGCTTTTGCGACCAGTTCTCCGCGTTCAGCTTTTGGTAGCAAACTGGCTTGCAGGTAAAGCGGTAGCGTGCGCTGACAGTCCAGTGCGTTCAGCATATCTGCCGCCAGGGCGGGCATGCCCCAGTTAATCAGTTGCCCGGCGGTCATCAGGGCGTTAACGTCGCGTCCCTGACAAAGACCTCGCCACTGCGCGAGGGCTGATTCGCTACGACCATCGAACCAGTTCAGCCACCACAGAGTGGCGTTCAGCGGATAATCACGCAGCAGTTTCTCGCGCTGCAAACGCGCGTTGTCCTGACGACCACTTAACACCAGTAGCAGGTTATGCAGGCAAAGCACTTCCTGATTGGTTGGGCAGGCGCGAAGACTTTGTTGGCAAAAATCCAGACCAGTGTCGAAGTTACCATTACGCGCCGCCAGTCGTGCCAGACCATAATAGCCGCCCGCTTTACTGTTGCCGCTCCAGACCGCACGCCAGAAATCCTCTTCGGCTTGTTGATATTGCCCCTGACGTTCGTAAGCGCTGGCGCGAATCAAACTCGCCTGCCCGCACTGCGGATTTTTGTTCAGCGCATGTGCGCGTTTCAGTGCCTGACTGGCATATACCACCGCTTGCGGGAAATCGGCACGGTTATATTCCAGCATTGCCAGCGCCAGATTACAGCGATAATCCAGCGGATCCAGCGCCACGCCGCGCAGGTAGTAATCGAACGGTGAACGGCTCGCGTGATGATATTGCTCCAGATGTTGACCGATAAACCAGGCTTCATCTGTACTGGTAATGTCTTGTGCTGCCAGTGGCGCTTTGGCGACGTCCGGCAACAGCAACGCTTGCGGCTGATGTTCCTGATAACTCAGTACAATATTGCCGTCGGCATCGGAGAGCTCAATGGTCAGCCTTTCAGGATTGATACCGTGCAACACGCCCTGGATGGCGGTCGCTGGTGTCAGGGCCACGGCATCATCGAGCAACGCGTTGCATTTGCCGATTTCGCGGATCGCCAGACGGTATCCGTTCAACGGAGAGATGGCATACAGCCCCCACTCAATCCCCCGCTCGCTACGCTGGAGTTTAATCACCGCATCGCGGGAGGCGTTTTGCACCATGCCCAAAGAATGGTAAGGCAGGAAATACTGCTCGAAACGCTTCTCCTCGTAAGCATCAAGCCAGGTAAAATCAGGCTGGTTATCGGCAAAAATACCGGTCATCAGTTCGATATACGGGCCGTTATTGTCAGTCAGGCTCTTATCCCACGCCTGGCCAAATTCACTGTGTCCCCAGCTCCACTGTTTTTTACCTGGCGCAATATGGTGGTTGGCAACGTGTAGCAAACCACCATCTTCATCGTGACACCACGCGCCAACAAAATCGTACTGTGATTTTTCAGCCATATATGAGGTTGGAACGGGCACATTTTTATAGCGAGAAATGTCCACTCCGGCGGAGTAGTCCACTTTGTAGTAAGTGCCGGTGGCGATGGGGAAAGCGGAGACGGCCCGTTTGCCGTGATCAAACACCGCCGTTACATCCGGCGGGAAGACGCTCTGATGCCCTTCCCCCCCTTTCACTGCCGGGTTGGCCCACCACAAGAAATGACGCGGCGTGGCGTTGCCGTTATAGACGCGACTGGCGATTTCCAGCGCCGCCCGGTCAGGGCGCAGGGTGAAACCTGTCATCACCTGTAAACCGTGCATCGGCTCCGTTTCGCCGACCCACACCGTCTGTGCGCCGTCGTCATGGGCTTCGAGGGTGAAATCAACGGGCATAAAGGTGGTCGGGCGATGGTGTTGCGGCCAGTTAAACTCAATCCCGCCGGAGATCCACGGCCCCAGCAGTCCCACCAGCGCCGGTTTAATGACTTCATTGTGATAAACAAAATCGCGCTGTTTCACTTTATCCCACGCGCGATGCACCCGACCGCCCAGTTCCGGCAGGATCATCACTTTGATGTAGTCGTTTTCCAGCCACACCGCCTGCCAGGATTTCAGGGTTTTCTGCTCGCTCAGCGTATCGGTCACGCCGTAGGGATAAACCGCGCCGGACGATCCCTGATAAACGCGATTTTCCAGGAACATGGGATGTATATCCTGCGGCCCGGTTTCATAGGTCGGGATCTCAACGCGCTCTTGCCACACTTTTACTGGAGTCATGGTGCCCTCAATATTAACAAGACATACTGAATTAAAAGATTTGTGGCAGTGTATTGAACAATCTGGCAATGTTTTCGCGGAATAATCACGCAATTAACTAAACAAGGTTTAGTGAAGATGAGAGCCTGCATTAACAATCAACAGATTCGCCACCATAACAAATGCGTGATTCTGGAACTGCTGTACCGGCAAAAGCGCGCCAATAAATCAACGCTGGCCCGGCTGGCGCAAATTTCGATTCCGGCGGTCAGTAATATTTTGCAGGAACTGGAAAGCGAAAAACGGGTGGTGAATATCGACGATGAAAGTCAGACGCGCGGACATAGTAGCGGTACATGGCTGATTGCGCCGGAAGGTGACTGGACGCTGTGTCTGAACGTGACGCCCACCAGCATTGAGTGTCAGGTCGCTAATGCCTGTTTAAGTCCGAAAGGCGAATTTGAGTATTTACAGATTGATGCACCGACGCCGCAGGCGCTGCTGTCCGAAATCGAAAAATGCTGGCATCGCCACCGTAAATTGTGGCCGGATCGTACCATCAATCTGGCACTGGCAATCCACGGTCAGGTGGATCCGGTGACCGGTGTGTCGCAAACCATGCCGCAAGCGCCGTGGGCAACACCGGTTGAGGTGAAGTACCTGCTGGAAGAGAAGCTGGACATTCGGGTGATGGTCGATAATGACTGCGTGATGCTGGCGCTGGCGGAGAAATGGCAAAATAATTCGCAGGAACGGGATTTCTGCGTAATCAACGTTGATTACGGCATTGGCTCGTCGTTCGTGATTAACGAGCAAATTTATCGCGGCAGTTTGTATGGCAGTGGACAGATTGGCCACACCATCGTTAATCCGGATGGCGTCGTCTGCGACTGCGGGCGTTATGGCTGCCTGGAAACCGTCGCCTCGTTAAGCGCATTAAAAAAACAGGCGCGGGTATGGCTAAAATCACAACCGGTTAATACTCAGCTTGATCCTGAAAAATTGACTACCGCGCAGTTAATCGCTGCCTGGCAGAGTGGAGAACCGTGGATCACCAGTTGGGTTGACCACAGTGCCAACGCCATTGGTTTGAGTCTGTATAACTTCCTCAACATCCTCAATATTAATCAGATTTGGTTGTACGGTCGCAGTTGTGCCTTTGGTGAGAACTGGCTTAATACCATTATTCGCCAGACGGGATTTAACCCGTTCGACCGCGACGAAGGACCGAGCGTGAAAGCGACACAGATTGGCTTTGGGCAATTAAGCCGCGCACAACAGGTACTGGGAATTGGCTATTTGTATGTTGAGGCGCAGTTACGGCAGATTTGATGGCGCGATAACGTAGAAAGGCTTCCCGAAGGAAGCCTTTTTTCAACAGATTAACCGTTTCGCTTATGCGTAAACCGGGTAACGTGCGCAGATGTCGAGAACTTTACCTTTGATGCGCTCGATAACGGCTTCATCATTGATGCTGTCCAGCACGTCACACATCCAGCCAGCCAGTTCTTTCGCTTCGGCTTCTTTAAAGCCACGACGGGTAATCGCCGGAGTACCTACACGAATACCGGAAGTCACAAATGGGCTCTTCGGATCGTTCGGTACGCTGTTTTTGTTGACGGTGATGTTAGCACGGCCCAGAGCGGCGTCTGCTTCTTTACCGGTCAAGTTTTTATCAACCAGATCAACCAGAAACAGGTGGTTATCAGTACCACCAGAAACCACTTTGTAGCCGCGTTCGAGGAACACTTCTACCATCGCTTTGGCGTTTTTCGCGACCTGCTGCTGGTAAGTTTTGAACTCTGGTTCCATTGCTTCTTTCAGAGCAACCGCTTTACCCGCGATTACGTGCATCAACGGACCGCCCTGACCACCAGGGAAAACGGCAGAGTTCAGTTTTTTGTACAGCTCTTCGCTACCACCTTTCGCCAGGATCAGGCCGCCGCGCGGACCCGCCAGGGTTTTGTGAGTGGTGGTAGTTACTACGTGAGCATGAGGAACCGGGTTCGGGTAGACGCCAGCAGCAACCAGGCCCGCAACGTGCGCCATATCAACGAACAGGTAAGCACCGATGCTGTCAGCGATTTCACGCATTTTCGCCCAGTCAACCACGCCGGAATATGCAGAGAAGCCACCGATAATCATTTTCGGTTTGTGTTCTTTAGCTTGTTTTTCCAGATCGGCGTAGTCGATATGACCAGTAGCATCGATACCGTAAGGAACGATGTTGTACAGTTTACCGGAGAAGTTAACCGGAGAACCGTGAGTCAGGTGACCGCCATGCGCCAGATTCATACCCAGAACGGTATCGCCTGGTTCCAGCAGCGCGGTGTAGACCGCAAAGTTAGCCTGGGAGCCGGAGTGCGGCTGGACGTTAGCGTAGTCAGCGCCGAACAGTTCTTTCGCACGATCGATCGCCAGTTGTTCAACGATATCAACATACTCGCAACCGCCGTAGTAGCGTTTGCCCGGATAACCTTCAGCATATTTGTTGGTCAGCTGAGAACCCTGCGCCTGCATTACGCGCGGGCTGGTGTAGTTTTCGGAGGCGATCAGTTCGATGTGCTCTTCCTGACGTACTTTTTCCTGCTCCATAGCCTGCCACAGTTCGGCATCATAATCGGCAATGTTCATTTCACGCTTTAACATCCGCATCTCCTGACTCAGCTAACAATAAAATTTTTGGCCTTTATAGGCGGTCCTGTTGGACAACGGCGAACAGTATAACCGAATCATTGTGCGATAACAGGTCTTGACAAAGGAATTTACGCAAACGATTACCTTCAGGCTACGCAAGGCTTTGGAGAATAAAGAGCTTGCAACCGGAAACGGATTTCTTTTCAGGTTTGTGATGCAAATTTTTCACTTCATCACATTCTTTCTGAAAAACACCAAAGAACCATTTACATTGCAGGGCTATTTTTTATAAGATGCATTTGAGATACATCAATTAAGATGCAAAAAAAAAGGAAGACCATATGCTTGACGCTCAAACCATCGCTACAGTAAAAGCCACCATCCCTTTACTGGTGGAAACGGGACCAAAGTTAACCGCCCATTTCTACGACCGTATGTTTACTCATAACCCAGAACTCAAAGAAATTTTTAACATGAGTAACCAGCGTAATGGCGATCAACGTGAAGCCCTGTTTAACGCTATTGCCGCCTACGCCAGCAATATTGAAAACCTGCCTGCGCTGCTGCCAGCGGTAGAAAAAATCGCGCAGAAGCACACCAGTTTCCAGATCAAACCGGAACAGTACAACATCGTCGGTGAACACCTGTTGGCAACGCTGGACGAAATGTTCAGCCCGGGGCAGGAAGTGCTGGACGCGTGGGGTAAAGCCTATGGCGTCCTGGCTAATGTATTTATCAATCGCGAGGCAGAAATCTATAACGAAAACGCCAGCAAAGCCGGTGGTTGGGAAGGTACTCGCGATTTCCGCATTGTGGCTAAAACACCACGCAGCGCACTTATCACCAGCTTCGAACTGGAGCCGGTCGACGGTGGCGCAGTGGCAGAATACCGTCCGGGGCAATATCTCGGCGTCTGGCTGAAGCCGGAAGGTTTCCCGCATCAGGAAATTCGTCAGTACTCTTTGACTCGCAAACCGGATGGCAAAGGCTATCGTATTGCGGTGAAACGCGAAGAGGGTGGGCAGGTATCCAACTGGCTGCACAATCACGCCAATGTTGGCGATGTCGTGAAACTGGTCGCTCCGGCAGGTGATTTCTTTATGGCTGTCGCAGATGACACACCAGTGACGTTAATCTCTGCCGGTGTCGGTCAAACGCCAATGCTGGCAATGCTCGACACGCTGGCAAAAGCAGGCCACACTGCACAAGTGAACTGGTTCCATGCGGCAGAAAATGGCGATGTTCACGCCTTTGCCGATGAAGTTAAGGAACTGGGTCAATCACTGCCACGCTTTACCGCACACACCTGGTATCGTCAGCCGAGCGAAGCCGATCGCGCTAAAGGTCAGTTTGATAGCGAAGGTCTGATGGATTTGAGCAAACTGGAAGGTGCGTTCAGCGATCCGACAATGCAGTTCTATCTCTGCGGCCCGGTTGGCTTCATGCAGTTTGCCGCGAAACAGTTAGTGGATTTGGGCGTGAAACAGGAAAACATTCATTACGAATGCTTTGGCCCGCATAAGGTGCTGTGATTTGATGTTGCCGGATGGACACATCCGGCAACCCTTGACGCGTTTTAAATTGCCGCGTCGTCCTCTTCACCGGTACGGATGCGAATGACCCGTGCCACGTCGAAGACGAAGATTTTACCATCACCGATTTTGCCGGTTTGCGCCGTGCGAATAATGGTATCGACACAGGTATCGACAATGTCGTCCGGTACGACAATCTCAATTTTCACTTTCGGCAGAAAATCCACCATATACTCCGCACCGCGGTACAGCTCGGTATGGCCTTTCTGGCGGCCAAAACCTTTCACCTCAGTGACCGTCATGCCGGTAATACCGACTTCAGCCAGTGCTTCGCGGACATCGTCCAGCTTGAAGGGTTTAATAATCGCATCAATCTTTTTCATGCTATTCCTTGAAAAGGTCGCCTGTCTTTTGATCTGCTAAACGTAACACATAACGCCAATTCATTCCTTGAAATCGTTTGCATCCAGTTCGTGTCGGGAAAGCAGTTTATAAAATTCTGTCCGGTTGCGCCCCGCCATTCTCGCCGCGTGGGTGACGTTGCCTTTGGTGATTTGCAGCAGCTTACGCAAATAGTTGAGTTCAAACTGATTACGCGCCTCAACAAAGGTTGGCAGCGCCGTGTTTTCGCCCTCCAGCGCCTGCTCCACCAGCGCATCACTAATTACCGGAGATGAGGTCAGCGCCACACACTGTTCAATCACGTTGACCAACTGGCGCACGTTGCCCGGCCAGCTCGCGGTCATCAGGCGTTTCATCGCATCGGTGGAGAACGCGCGGACAAACGGTTTATGTCGCTCTGCCGCCTGGCGCAACAGGTGATTTGCCAGTAGCGGAATGTCTTCTGTGCGCTCTGCCAGGGCCGGAATTTTCAGGCTGACAACGTTGAGGCGGTAATAGAGGTCTTCACGGAATTCCCCGCGCGTCATCGCTTTTGGCAGGTCGCGGTGGGTCGCAGAAATAATCCGCACGTCGATATCAATATCGCGGTTACTGCCCAGCGGGCGCACTTTACGCTCCTGCAACACGCGCAGCAGTTTGACCTGCAACGGTGCGGGCATATCGCCAATCTCATCGAGAAATAGCGTACCGCCTTCCGCCGCCTGGAATAAACCTTCGCGATTGCTGACAGCGCCAGTAAACGCGCCACGTGCATGACCAAACAGCTCCGACTCCAGCAATTGTTCGGGTAATGCGCCACAGTTAATAGCAATAAATGGCTTGCTGTTGCGCGGGCTGGCGTTGTGGATAGCCTGGGCGAAAATCTCTTTCCCGGTGCCGCTCTGGCCGTTAATCAAAACGCTAACGTCTGATTGTGCCACCAGCCGCGCCTGTTCCAGCAAGCGCAGCATCAGCGGGCTGCGGGTGACAATCGCCTCGCGCCAACGTTCGTCGGTGGCTGGCGCGGATTGTTCCAGCGCATCGTCAATTGCCTGATATAGCGCATCTTTATCGACAGGCTTGGTGAGAAAACTGAACACGCCCTGCTGTGTTGCAGCAACGGCATCAGGAATAGAACCATGCGCGGTAAGAATAATTACTGGCATTCCCGGCTGCACTTTCTGGATTTCAGCAAACAGCTGCATACCGTCCATTTCATCCATCCGCAGGTCGCTGATGACTAAATCTACTTTTTCGCGATTCAGTACCCGCAATCCTTCAGCACCACTTTCCGCCGTGACCACACTGTAGCCTTCGCTGGTCAGGCGCAGGCCAAGCAGTTTCAGCAATCCCGGATCGTCATCGACCAGTAATAAATGCGCAGGTTTATGGCTCATCAGGAGTGACCTCATCGGTGGATGGCGCGGGCTTTTCACTCTCGTGCGGCGTATCCGGCGAGAAATTTCCAGCCGGTTTGCGGGTCGAGAGCTGGCGTTCAATATCGGTCAGGTTTTCCAGCTTGCGGGTAGTGAGTTCCAGTTGCTGTTGTAGAACGTGATGTTGCTGGCGCAAAGTATCCAGCTCGCTGTCGCTGGACTGCTGGAGTTTGCTGTAGCGTTGGCGCTCTTCCGCCAGTTGCAGTTGCAGCGCCTGACCGTCGCGCCAAAGTTGATACAGTGGGCGAACCTGTGCCGGGATCTCGGTACTTAGCGCATCAATGCGCGCGACCAGCTGGCGGCGCTCATACGGCGTAATTTTGGCGTCGGCGAGCAAAATCCCTTGTTTAAAGGTATTTTGCCAGTTGCCGTCGTCATATTGGCGGGCTTGCTGACGCGACTGCGCAGGCATTAAACGATCAGCACAATCCATCGCCCGCAGCCAGTAAAGCGGATTGGTTTCGGTTGATTTACCTTGCAGCGCCCAGATGTCGCTACATTCAGTAGAAAGATAGTCAGCCAGTTGATAAACCGGAATTTTTTCTTCTGCTGGCGTATCAATGGCTGGCTTATTGTGACTCTGCACGCAACCCAGCAATGCCAGACATGGCAGCCCTGCCAGCCACAGCCGTCGGGGCAATAATCGTTGAAAAATGTGTCGCATATTCACCAGACTTAAAGCCTATCCCAGTGGGCGTAATTGTTGCAGGCAGTTTGGACATGGACAGCGCGGAGAAACCGGAGCGTACATGTCGTACGTGAAGATTTCGAGCACTGCCCGGGGCCAAACTGACAAATAAAATAGCCTGATGGGATAGGCTGTTAGCATTATTTCGTGTTTTTCGACGACGGTAATTCAATGCGGAAACAAACATCTTGCCCGCTCTCGTCGACCAGATACAGTTCCCCTTGCATACGGCGAATACAATCCCTGGCAATGCTTAATCCCAGACCGCTGCCCTTCACCGCCCCTTTTCGCTGGTGGCTTCCCTGAAAAAAAGGTTCGAAGATCATGGCGCGTTCCTCTTGCGGAATGGGCGTGCCTGTATTGATGACATCAATATAAACCCGCGCACCATGTAAACTGCTGCGAAGGCAAATGTTACCGGATTCAGCCCCGTAGTGCACCGCATTGGAGTAAAGATTATCCAGTACGCTCATCAGCAGCATTGGCTCCGCCAGGCAAGCTGTTGCTTTGAGATCAACGTCGGTATGCATCATTTTAGCCCGTGCGGGCAGGCTATGAGCAGAAACCACTGTCTCCACCAGCGGTGCTAACTCAACATTCTCCAGTTCCACCGCACTGTCCGCCTGTTTACGGTTGTAATCAAGCAGTTGTTCGATCAGTTTTTGCAAATTGCGGCTGCTGCTATCAAGAATGCTCACCACCTCTTTTTGCTCTGGCGTAAGCGGCCCGACAACCTGATCAGCCAGTAATTCAGTGCCCTCGCGCATACTCGCCAATGGCGTTTTTAATTCATGAGATAAATGTCTTAAAAATTGATGGCGTTGGGATTCCAGCCATGACAGGCGCTCACTTAACCAAAGAATACGTTGCCCAACCGAGCGTAACTCGCTCGGTCCACTGAACGAGACGCTATTACCCAGAGAACGCCCTTCCCCTAGCCGGTTGATCATGCGCTCGATATTTTTCACCGGACCGATAATCATCCTCGTGAAAAGCAGTACCATCACCAGACTCACCAGAAATAGCACCAGCGATTGCCAACCAAAATATTGCCCACGTTCGGCGATTTCACGCTGAAGTTGCTGCCCACGAGAGAACACCACTGTGCGCGTGGCCTGCACCATTTCGGTATTGGCACTGGCAAAGGCTTCCAGACGCGCGGCGGCAGCAGCATCGGGACCGCTGTTGTTACACTGAAGTTGAGCCAGATTGTTCAAATCCTGACGTAATGCCTGGTAGAGTTTATCGTCCGGCAGCACGCCTGCGTGGGCATCGAGCATTTCGCTGTAACGCTTGCGCTGGCTTTGATAAACCTTCGCAAGCGTAGGGTCGTCCAGCACGCAGTACTGACGATAGCTGCGCTCCATCTCCAGTGCCGCGTTGGTCATCGCTTCACTGCGCCGGGCATCAATAAGCGTAGTGCGGTTAACCAGCGCCGCCTGATCGCTAAGTGCATTCAGGCTTTGCCAGGCTTGCCATGCCAGCACCAACAGGGGCAGCAGAATCAGCAAAAATGCCAGCATTACCAGTTGTCGTAATGAGCGGGGAAAAACGGGCCAGCGTTTCAAGGCGTTACTCTCGTCAGACGCGAATAGCCTGATGCTAACCGAGGGGAAGTTCAGATACAACAAAGCCGGGAATTACCCGGCTTTGTTATGGAATAAGGCGGTGCCTAACTCGACGTTTCGCCCGATGGTTGATATAGCTACGCTGATATCAGAAGTTGGACGGCAGGCACCTTGTTGTGCGTCATTCGAATTTTATGTAGCACGTCCCGAAGGGGCTGACATAAGTCGGTGAATGAGCCACTGCTTACTATTATGCAGTAACTGTGCCAATAAAGAAAATAGTTTGGTAACATACTGATTATACGCTGCTTTGAGGGGTTTATGGCTTCTCCGCTATTTGAATGTAAATCAGCCACTGTGTCGCTAAAAAGAGACAACTTAAGATAAACTTATTAGATAATATTAAAATCAATGAGTTAAGTGTCACCAAAAAGCGACACGGCAAACCACCCATTGTCGTGATTTAAAGACACAAAAAAGCTCCCGAAGTTGGGAGCTCATAATAGCGGTTGGTGCTTAATGCCGGATGCGGCGTGAATGCCTCATCCGGGCTGCAATACCAATGGGTTGACGACTTACCCCAACTGCTTACGTGCATTGCGGAAAATGCGCATCCATGGGCCATCCTCGCCCCAGTTTTCCGGATGCCAGGAGTTGCTGACAGTACGGAAAACTCGTTCCGGGTGCGGCATCATAATGGTGACTCGACCACTTTCAGTCGTGACCGCCGTAATACCGTTCGGTGAACCGTTCGGGTTAGCCGGGTAGGTTTCAGTGACTTTGCCGAAGTTATCGACATAGCGCAGTGCCACCAGCCCTTTGCTTTCCAGTGCCGCCAGATGCGCCGCATCACGCACTTCCACGCGCCCTTCACCATGAGACACAGCAATCGGCATCTGCGAGCCCACCATCCCCTGCAACAGCAGCGACGGGCTTTGGGTTACTTCTACCAGACTGAAACGCGCTTCAAAGCGATCGGAGGTGTTACGCACAAAACGTGGCCACAACTCGCTACCCGGGATCAGTTCACGCAGATTAGACATCATCTGGCAACCGTTACATACCCCCAGCGCCAGCGTTTGCGGACGATGGAAGAAGGTTGCAAACTCATCGCGTACACGGTCATTGAACAGGATAGACTTCGCCCAACCTTCACCAGCGCCCAGCACATCACCGTAGGAGAAACCACCACACGCGACCAGGGCGTGGAAACCCTCCAGGCCCGTGCGTCCAGCCAGCAGATCGCTCATATGCACGTCGATAGCATCGAAGCCTGCACGGTGGAAAGCTGCCGCCATTTCAACATGCGAGTTCACGCCCTGCTCACGCAGCACGGCAACTTTCGGGCGCGCGCCAGTGGCAATAAACGGTGCTGCCACATCTTCGTTGATATCAAACGACAGTTTCACATTCAGGCCCGGATCGGCGTCGTTTGATTTCGCCTGGTGCTCCTGATCGGCACACTCCGGGTTGTCACGCAGGCGCTGCATCTGCCAGGTAGTTTCTGCCCACCAGACACGCAGCGTGGTGCGGCTTTCGCTAAATACAGTCTGCCCGTTGGCGGTAATCACAAAACGGTCACCGGAAACCGCCTGGCCAACATAATGGACGCAATCAGCAAGGCCATGCTGTGCCAGTACCGCTTCAACGGCTTCACGATCAGCGGCTCGCACCTGAATCACCGCACCCAGTTCTTCGTTAAACAACGCCGCCAGGCGATCGTCACCCAGAGAGGCGATATCCGCGTCAATGCCACAATGACCAGCAAAGGCCATTTCCGCCAGCGTTACCAGCAGGCCGCCATCAGAGCGGTCGTGATACGCCAGCAGCTTACGCTGTGCAACCAGCGCCTGAATCGCGTCATAAAAGCCTTTCAGTTGGGCAACATCGCGTACATCTGCCGGTTTGTCGCCAAGCTGACGATAAACCTGCGCCAGTGCCGTTGCGCCCAGCGCGTTATTGCCTTTGCCCAAATCAATCAGCAACAGTGCGTTATCTTCGGTAGAAAGCTGCGGCGTAATGGTGTGACGTACATCTTCCACGCGGGCAAATGCGGAAATCACCAGCGACAACGGCGACGTCATTTCGCGCTCTTCGTTACCTTCCTGCCAGCGGGTTTTCATCGACATAGAGTCTTTACCCACCGGTATCGTCAGGCCCAGCGCCGGACAAAGTTCTTCGCCCACAGCTTTAACGGCTTCATACAGGCCCGCATCTTCACCAGGGTGGCCTGCCGCCGCCATCCAGTTGGCGGAAAGTTTAATGCGTTTGATATCGCCAATTTGTGTTGCGGCGATGTTGGTTAGCGCTTCACCGACTGCCAGACGGGCAGAAGCGGCGAAATCCAGCAGCGCAACTGGCGCACGTTCGCCAATTGCCATCGCTTCGCCATAGTAGCTGTCGAGGCTGGCGGTAGTGACCGCGCAGTTAGCGACCGGCACCTGCCACGGCCCCACCATCTGATCGCGCGCCACCATGCCGGTTACGCTGCGGTCACCGATGGTCACCAGGAAAGTTTTCTCCGCCACGGTCGGCAGATGTAGCACGCGTTTCACCGCGTCAGCGATGGTGATCCCTTCACGGGCCAGCGCGTCGCCTTTCGCTTTCAGCGTTTGCACATCGCGGGTCATCTTCGGCGTTTTGCCAAGCAGTACGTCCAGCGGTAGATCAATCGGCTGATTATCAAAATGACGATCGTGCAGAGAAAGATGCAGTTCTTCGGTCGCTTCACCAATCACCGCGTACGGTGCGCGTTCACGCTTACACAGTTCGTCAAACAGCGGTAACTGATCGGCAGCAACTGCCAGCACGTAGCGTTCCTGGGATTCGTTACACCAGATTTCCAGCGGGCTCATGCCTGGCTCGTCGCTCAGAATATCGCGCAGTTCGAATTTACCGCCGCGCCCGCCGTCGCTCACCAGTTCCGGCATGGCGTTAGAAAGACCGCCTGCGCCAACGTCGTGGATAAACAGGATTGGGTTGGCATCACCAAGCTGCCAGCAACGGTCGATCACTTCCTGGCAGCGACGCTCCATCTCCGGGTTGTCGCGCTGTACGGAAGCAAAGTCGAGGTCGGCATCAGACTGACCAGATGCCATGGAAGACGCCGCGCCGCCGCCAAGACCGATGTTCATTGCCGGGCCGCCGAGAACGACCAGCTTCGCACCAACGTTGATCTCGCCTTTTTGTACGTGATCGGCGCGAATGTTGCCGATCCCACCCGCCAGCATGATCGGTTTGTGATAACCGCGCAGCTCTTCGCCATTGTGGCTGTTCACTTTTTCTTCATAAGTACGGAAGTAGCCGTTCAGTGCCGGGCGACCAAATTCGTTGTTAAACGCCGCGCCGCCCAGCGGGCCTTCGGTCATGATGTCCAGCGCGGTGACAATGCGCTCAGGCTTACCGAAATCTTCTTCCCACGGCTGTTCGAAGCCAGGAATTCGCAGGTTGGAAACGGAGAAACCAACCAGACCCGCTTTCGGCTTTGCGCCGCGCCCGGTGGCACCTTCATCGCGGATTTCACCGCCAGAACCGGTCGCCGCACCCGGCCACGGAGAAATCGCCGTCGGGTGGTTGTGAGTTTCAACTTTCATCAGAATATGCGCCGGTTCCTGATGGAAATCGTAGCGGCCCGTTTCGTGGTCAGCAAAGTAGCGCCCCACTTCAGAACCTTCCATTACGGCGGCGTTATCTTTATAAGCAGAGAGAACGTGGTCTGGCGTGGTTTCGAAGGTGTTTTTGATCATCTTGAACAGCGATTTCGGCTGCTGTTCACCGTCGATAATCCAGTCGGCGTTAAAAATTTTGTGACGGCAGTGCTCGGAGTTCGCCTGCGCGAACATATACAGCTCGATGTCGTTCGGGTTACGACCCAGCTTTGTGAACGCATCCTGCAGATAGTCAATTTCATCTTCCGCCAGTGCCAGGCCAAGACGCAGGTTAGCGTCGATTAGCGCCTGACGGCCCTGCCCCAGCAAATCTACGCTGGTGACCGGAGTCGGTTGATGGTGTGCAAACAACTGCTCTGCATCATCTAAAGCAAAAAAGACCGTTTCCATCATGCGGTCGTGCAGTTCAGCGGTCACCTGCTGCCATTGTTCATTGGTCAGCGTACCGGCTTCTATATAGTAAGCCATGCCGCGCTCAAGGCGGTTTACCTGTTGTAGACCGCAATTATGGGCGATATCGGTCGCTTTCGAAGACCAGGGAGAGATGGTGCCAGGACGCGGGGTCACCAGCAGGAGTTTGCCTTGCGGGGCGTGGCTGGCGAGTGCCGGGCCATATTTCAGCAGGCGTTCAAGTTGTGCGTGCTCATCATCGTTTAACGGCGCATTGAGGTCAGCAAAATGGACATACTCGGCGTAAATAGTGTGAACCGGGAGCCTGGCAGCCTGAAAACGTGCCAGCAGTTTGTTGATTCGGAATGCCGACAATGCAGGCGAACCACGCAGAATTTCCATCATAAGTCTCTCGTCTTCTAAGCTTTCGGTGTACCCAAGGGGGGGGAAACGGGCGTCATTATAAAGAATCTGATGCGCTGACGAAACCGTTTGCGTGGAAATAAAATCACCATCGTGAATTAGCAACGCGTGCCGCCAATGGCTGTAATAAGTTGCCATCTGGCGCAGGTTTACGCAAAATGCCGCTCATTTATGAGTAAACCTTTCACTATTATTACGTTTTTTCAAGCTGGGACGCGCACGACACAGAGAATTAACTAATTGAAAAAATTAAAGATTAATTATCTGTTCATCGGCATTCTGGCACTGCTGCTCGCGGTCGCTCTCTGGCCATCCATTCCCTGGTTTGGTAAAGCCGACAACCGTATCGCCGCCATTCAAGCGCGGGGAGAGTTGCGTGTCAGCACCATTCATACTCCCCTGACTTATAACGAAATCAACGGGAAACCTTTTGGCCTGGATTACGAACTGGCGAAACAGTTTGCCGATTACCTCGGTGTAAAACTGAAAGTGACCGTGCGGCAGAATATCAGCCAGCTGTTTGACGACCTCGATAATGGTAACGCCGACCTGCTGGCGGCAGGACTGGTCTATAACAGTGAGCGGGTAAAAAATTATCAGCCTGGCCCTACCTATTATTCCGTGTCACAACAACTGGTTTATAAAGTGGGTCAGTATCGCCCACGTACGCTGGGCAACCTGACGGCGGAGCAACTCACCGTTGCACCGGGTCACGTGGTGGTTAACGATCTCCAGACCCTGAAAGACACAAAATTCCCGGAATTAAGCTGGAAGGTAGACGACAAAAAAGGCTCTGCGGAATTAATGGAAGATGTCATCGAAGGAAAACTCGATTACACCATTGCTGATTCCGTCGCCATCAGCCTGTTTCAGCGCGTTCACCCGGAACTCGCCGTAGCGCTCGATATCACCGATGAACAACCGGTGACCTGGTTTAGCCCGTTAGATGGCGATAATACCCTTTCCGCCGCCCTGCTCGACTTCTTCAACGAAATGAATGAAGACGGTACACTGGCACGCATTGAAGAGAAATACCTGGGGCATGGCGATGATTTTGATTACGTCGATACGCGCACATTTTTACGCGCCGTCGATGCAGTACTGCCGCAGTTAAAGCCCCTGTTTGAGAAATACGCCGAAGAAATTGACTGGCGTTTGCTGGCCGCTATTGCTTATCAGGAATCGCACTGGGATGCGCAGGCCACTTCACCGACGGGTGTGCGCGGCATGATGATGTTAACCAAAAACACCGCGCAAAGCCTCGGCATTACGGATCGTACCGATGCCGAACAGAGCATCAGCGGCGGCGTGCGTTATTTACAGGATATGATGAGTAAAGTGCCGGAAAGTGTGCCGGAGAACGAACGGATTTGGTTTGCCCTCGCCGCGTACAATATGGGCTATGCGCATATGCTGGATGCCCGCGCTCTGACGGCAAAAACCAAAGGGAATCCTGACAGTTGGGCTGACGTAAAACAGCGTCTGCCTTTACTTAGCCAGAAACCCTATTACAGCAAGCTGACTTACGGCTACGCTCGTGGGCATGAAGCCTACGCTTATGTCGAAAATATTCGTAAGTATCAGATTAGCCTGGTGGGTTATCTGCAAGAGAAAGAGAAGCAGGCTACAGAAGCGGCGATGCAACTGGCGCAGGATTATCCGGCGGTATCGCCTACGGAGTTGGGCAAAGAGAAATTTCCTTTTCTCTCGTTTCTTTCCCAGTCGTCATCAAACTATTTGACCCACTCTCCCTCTCTGCTATTTTCCAGAAAAGGGAGTGAAGAGAAACAAAATTAATCTGTCGAGGATTGCGCTTTTTTCTGCGCTTTAATTTCCTGGCGGCGCATGCGAAAGAAGTCACTGAGCAACGCCGCGCACTCATCCGCCAGTATTCCTTCGGTAATTTCCACTCGGTGATTCATACCCGGATGATGTAGCACATCCATTAAAGATCCCGCAGCGCCAGTTTTCGCGTCACGCGCACCAAAGACCACGCGACCAATGCGACTGTGGATCATCGCTCCGGCACACATTACACAGGGTTCAAGCGTGACATACAACGTGGCGTCGATCAGACGATAATTTTGCATCACCAGACCGCCCTGCCGTAGGGCCATGATTTCTGCATGTGCGGTGGGATCATGTCGACCAATCGGACGGTTCCAGCCTTCGCCAATAACACGATTGTTATGCACTAATACCGCGCCGACCGGTACTTCCCGCTCATCCCAGGCACGCTTCGCCAGCGTCATTGCATGACGCATCCAGTATTCGTGGCTAAATTCGACTTCAGACAAAAAGAAAACTCCGGTTATAAAAGCGCGGCGCATTATACACGGACGCTATGCTTTACTCTATTCCAGTTGCTGGAGTTCACCGCGCGGGGTTACTCGCCAACGATGCTGACAGAAATAAAGCAGCGGGTTGTCCTGATTACTGTCGCTATAGCCACTGTACAACCGCAGTGGCGTGCCGATTTTGCGCTCCAGTTGCGCGACCTTCTCATGTCCCAGACAACGCATCGTCAATACCCAACCACCATAGCCACGCTGAATCTGACTGGCGATAAGATTAACCCGCGGCAGCCAGGGCGTATCGAAATAAACCGCTTCAACCAGCGGCTGCGGAGAGCCAGTAATCAACCAGATATCAGCATCGGAACTTAACAGGTAGGTGGTTAATCGCTCCTGAACCAGCGGAAAGGCGGTAACATTGTCACGAAACCCGCGTACGAAATCGGCCTGCAACGCCTGCAAACGCGCTTCATTGTGACCAAAAGTGCATCCCCACAGAAGCAGACTCATCGGCCAGCGTGCCGCACGACCTTTTATCAATAACGCAATGGCTATGATCGGCAACAACGGCAGAACAAGTAACGCATTCAGCGGTTGGCGACGCAGTAAATAACGTAAAAAACTGCCGAACATATCCTGCTGATGCAATGTTCCATCTAAGTCAAAAAACACCACACGACGCTCGTGAGTTGCCAAACCATACTCCTCTGGACTGAAACATCCTGATTAATTTTCGCTACTACATAGCCTAACAGATAGATCATCACTTTTCCGGCAACAATCGACCGCATCATGGCTAACTGGAATTTTTAATTCATGGCAATTAGCGGCAATGGAATATAAAATTCACTCGCGTGTGTCTCATATTGCCTGTTGTCGCCATTATTTCATCGCGAGGAAAGATATGAACGGCTTACTTCGTATCCGTCAGCGTTACCAGGGGCTTGCCCAGAGTGATAAAAAACTGGCGGATTATCTGCTGCTACAACCTGATACGGCGCGCCATTTAAGCTCTCAGCAACTGGCCAACGAAGCCGGAGTCAGTCAGTCCAGCGTCGTGAAGTTCGCGCAAAAACTCGGCTATAAAGGTTTTCCGGCTCTAAAGTTGGCGTTGAGTGAAGCGCTGGCAAGCCAGCCGGAATCTCCCTCCGTGCCCATTCATAACCAAATCCGCGGTGATGATCCGTTACGGCTGGTCGGCGAAAAACTGATTAAAGAAAATACTGCCGCTATGTACGCAACGTTAAACGTTAATAGTGAAGAGAAACTGCATGAATGCGTGGCAATGTTGCGCTCTGCGCGGCGGATAATTCTGACCGGTATTGGCGCTTCGGGTCTGGTGGCGCAAAACTTTGCCTGGAAGCTGATGAAGATTGGCTTCAATGCTGCCGCAGTGCGCGATATGCATGCGCTACTCGCTACCGTACAGGCGTCGTCCCCTGACGATCTGTTATTAGCCATTTCCTACACCGGTGTACGGCGCGAGTTAAACCTGGCGGCAGATGAGATGCTGCGAGTGGGCGGAAAAGTGCTGGCGATTACCGGCTTTACTCCCAATGCCCTGCAACAGCGTGCTTCTCATTGCCTGTATACCATTGCCGAAGAACAAGCGACAAACAGTGCTTCAATCTCTGCTTGTCACGCGCAGGGAATGTTAACGGATTTGCTGTTCATTGCGCTGATTCAGCAGGATCTGGAACTGGCACCAGAACGTATTCGTCATAGCGAAGCGCTGGTGAAAAAACTGGTCTGAGTAAAGAATGCGCGTATAATGCCCGCCCGGTTTGTGTTGTTTTGAGAGTTTCCTTATGGCGCTGTTAATCACTAAAAAATGCATCAATTGTGATATGTGTGAACCCGAATGCCCGAATGAGGCGATTTCGATGGGTGAACATATCTACGAGATTAACAGCGATAAGTGTACCGAATGCGTAGGGCACTACGAGACACCAACCTGCCAGAAGGTGTGTCCGATCCCCAATACTATTGTGAAAGATCCGGCGCATGTCGAGACGGAAGAACAGTTGTGGGATAAATTTGTGCTTATGCACCACGCGGATAAAATTTAATATTCTACTCTGGATGTAGAGTGTTAATTATTTTATAGAGAAACCTTAACGCTATTATATTTATTTGATTGATGACATTAGCATAATTATTCACTAAGTTAATTTATATAGTATCTGCCCAGACACTTATTTATAGTTATTAAAGGCGCGTCCGATTGGTTCACCGGACGCACCTTAAGTACGTTTCCTTGTGTTATAAGAACAAAAGGAGCAGCTGTAAAACAGCAATGATGATTTTGATGACCCGTTTAATCAGGTATCGGCAATCAGTCATTCGTTTTTCCTTAAACAAGGAATGCAGCCGTTCAGATTAGCCCTTACATCTCCCCAAAACTGAACGTGCGAGTTATTGGAATCGAGTGCTGCACTCCACACCAGAGCTTTGACGACACCACTCGTTTCAATGGGGGAATTCAGTGGCATGGTGTAAAGCACAGCAAAATTGCCAATAACGAAACCGATTTTAATGTACTTATCAAAAAGCGGTCACGTTAATCTTTTCATCAATGTCGATTTCTTCGTAAAGGCTCGCGTTTTTTATGTCAGAGATTGCAAGTTGCTTGTACAGGTCAACGAAATTGATCCATAATCATTTTCGTTGGAATCGTGTGCTGCACAAAATTAAAGTTAAAAAGTAAAACCCCCGTTCCTTACCAGTTCGGGGGTTTTACTTTATAAAGAGAACGGTATTATTTTAACTTTCAATAATTACCGTGGCACAAGCATAGTGGCGCTCATCGGCAAGCGTTACATGCATATTTACAACGCCGAGCTTTTCCGCCAGTTTTAATGCCTCACCCCATAGCCGTAGCCGTGGTTTGCCGAGCTCATCATTGAATACTTCAAACTGATTAAACGCCAGACCATTGCGGATCCCTGTGCCAAATGCTTTTGCCGCCGCTTCTTTCACAGCAAAACGCTTCGCCAGAAAACGCACCGGCTGGTGGTGCGTTTTCCAGATTTCCCATTCGTTATCGCTTAATACGCGGCGTGCCAGGCGCTCACCGGATCGGGCGATCACCGCTTCTATGCGAGCGATCTCTACGATATCCGTACCTAAACCTAATATTGCCATTAGCCACGCGCTTCCAGCATCAGACGCTTCATTTCTGCCACCGCATCTTTCAGTCCGGTCATCACTGCACGACCAATAATGGCATGACCGATATTCAGTTCATGCATCTCAGGGATGGCGGCAATGGCTTTCACGTTGTGATAGGTCAGACCGTGTCCGGCGTTAACTTTCAGACCGAGACTAGTGGCAAAGGTCGCGGCTTTGGCGATACGCGCCAACTCTTGCGCCTGTTCGGCGTCAGTTTTGGCATCAGCATAGCAACCGGTGTGGATCTCGATAAACGGTGCGCCAACCTCTGCCGCAGCTTTGATCTGATCTTCATCGGCGTCGATAAACAGAGAAACCTGGATCCCGGCATCTGCCAGACGTTTGCAGGCATCGCGCATTTTTTCACGCTGCCCTGCGACGTCCAGGCCGCCTTCGGTTGTTACTTCCTGACGCTTTTCCGGTACCAGACAGCAAAAATGTGGCTTCGTCTCAACGGCGATCGCCAGCATCTCTTCGGTCACCGCCATCTCCAGATTCATGCGGGTATCCAGCGTCTGGCGCAGGATGCACACATCGCGGTCGGTAATGTGGCGGCGGTCTTCACGTAAATGCACGGTAATGCCGTCCGCTCCCGCCTGCTCAGCAATAAACGCCGCCTGCACCGGATCCGGGTAAGCAGTACCGCGCGCGTTACGCAGCGTTGCAATATGGTCAATGTTGACGCCTAACAGTAATTCAGCCATGACAATCCTCATCATTCATAATGTGTTTTCACCGTTCGCTTAGGCATAAACTGCCGGAACAGTTCCCTGCTCTTTAATGGTTTACCGCCAAGATATGGCTTAAGCGCCATGCGGGTAAAGCGTTTCGCGGCGCGCAGTGTGTCTGCGTCAGGAAATTCCCGCGCGTTTAACGCTTTTAACTGCCTTCCGGTGAACGTTTTATTGTCGATAACGACGCTTGCGATAAACCCTTTTTCTTCGCGATAACGATACGTCATGGTGTCATCTACCGGCTCGCCGCTACCCGCACAATGGGTAAAATTGACGCCATAGCCCAGATGCCCGAGCAGTGCCAGTTCAAAGCGGCGCAACGCGGGTTCTGGCGTACCAGTGACCCCGGCAAGAGACTGAATGCAGTGCAAGTAATCGAAAAAGAGTTCAGAGAAGCGCGTCTCGTATTCCAGTACGCGGGAGAGAAGTTCGTTGATGTACAGACCGCTGTAAAGCGTGATACCGCTTAATGGCAGCGCCAGCGAGACAGCTTCAGCACTGCGCAGCGTTTTGACTTCGCCACGCCCGCCAAAACGTAGCAAGAGAGGGGTGAAAGGCTGTAATGCCCCTTTCAGAGTCGAGCGTTTAGAGCGTGCGCCTTTGGCAACCAGACGCACGCGACCCGATTCCTCCGTGAAGACGTCCAGCATCAGGCTGGTTTCGCTCCACGGGCGACTATGCAGGACAAATGCGCGCTGCCAGCCTTCCATCGGAGTTACTCTTAAAGATCGTCAACATAACCGAGACTGCGCAGTGCGCGTTCGTCGTCGGCCCAACCGGATTTCACTTTTACCCACAGCTCAAGGTGAACAGGCGCTTCGAACATTTCCTGCATGTCTTTACGCGCTTCAATCCCGATGGTTTTGATCTTGGCCCCTTTGTTGCCAATGACCATCTTCTTCTGCCCTTCACGCTCAACGAGAATCAAACCGTTGATGTCATAACCGCCGCGTTCGTTAGAGACGAAACGTTCGATCTCCACGGTCACGGAGTACGGCAGTTCAGCGCCGAGAAAACGCATCAGTTTTTCGCGGATAATTTCAGACGCCATAAAACGCTGTGAGCGATCGGTGATGTAATCTTCCGGGAAGTGATGGGTCGCTTCAGGCAGATGCTTACGCACGATTGCCGCAATAGTGTCGACATTCAGCCCGGTTTCGGCAGAGATCGGCACGATATCGAGGAAGTTCATCTGGCTTGCCAGGAACTGTAAGTGTGGCAGCAGATCGGCTTTTTCCTGCACGTTGTCCACTTTGTTCACCGCGAGGATTACCGGCGCTTTGCCATCACGCAGCTTGTTGAGCACCATTTCATCGTCCGGCGTCCAGCGGGTGCCTTCTACGACAAAAATCACCAACTCAACGTCGCCAATGGAGCTGCTCGCCGCTTTGTTCATCAGACGGTTAATAGCGCGTTTTTCTTCCATATGCAGGCCTGGGGTATCAACGTAGATCGCCTGATACGCGCCTTCAGTATGGATCCCCACAATGCGGTGACGAGTTGTTTGCGCCTTGCGGGAGGTAATGGAGATCTTCTGCCCCAGCAGTTTGTTCAACAATGTGGATTTGCCAACGTTCGGACGTCCGACGATAGCAATAAATCCGCAGTAACTTTTATCGATGCTCATTCCAGCTCCAGTTTTTTCAACGCCTGTTCGGCGGCAGCCTGCTCAGCCTTACGACGGCTTGAACCTGTGCCAACCACCGGTTCACTCAGGCCGCTGACCTGGCAGTGGATAGTAAATTCCTGATCGTGCGCTTCGCCACGTACCTGGACTACCAGATAAGTTGGCAGCGGCAGATGGCGACCCTGCAAATATTCCTGCAGACGCGTTTTCGGATCTTTTTGTTTATCGCCTGGGCTAATTTCGTCCAGACGAGTTTGATACCAGTTGAGGATTAATTTCTCGACGGTTTGAATATCACTGTCGAGGAATACGCCACCAATTAATGCTTCGACGGTGTCGGCGAGAATTGACTCACGACGAAATCCACCGCTTTTAAGTTCACCTGGCCCTAAACGTAAGCACTCACCTAACTCAAATTCGCGCGCCAGTTCAGCCAGCGTATTACCACGGACCAGCGTGGCGCGCATCCGGCTCATATCGCCTTCATCCACACGAGGGAAACGGTGATAAAGCGCATTGGCGATAACGTAGCTCAGAATAGAGTCACCTAAAAATTCCAGACGCTCGTTATGTTTACTGCTGGCACTACGATGAGTTAATGCCTGCTGCAACAGTTCCTGATGATTAAAAGTGTAGCCCAGCTTCCGTTGAAGCCGATTAATTACGATGGGGTTCATGCGATACCAATAAATAAATGCGTCAACAATTCAGCACACGAAACAGACCTGATATACATGGCTCGGCTAACTGCTTCACTGCAGTTTCAGTTTACCGGTATATGGGGACCAACGCTGTTTCGTGTGCCGTGGCAACCTGGAGGTGCCAACCTTAAACTTCGGGGGAATATTCTATACACAACGACGGGGGATGTCGTTAGCCACGGGAGATTTATCTCATAAATAATTCACGTTGTCGCCATAACGGCGACAACGTGAACGAAGATGGCTATTAATGGATACCGCCAATGCGACTTAAGCGCACACCTGTCGGCCATTCGCCTTCTTGCTTATCGAAGCTCATCCAGATAGCCGTTGCCCGACCGACCAGATTCGCTTCAGGCACAAAGCCCCAGTAACGACTGTCCGCGCTGTTGTCGCGGTTGTCGCCCATCATGAAGTATTGTCCCGGCGGAACAATCCAGGTTGCCAGTTGTTGCCCTGGCTGCTGGTAATACATCCCCACCTGGTCCTGCGCAATCGGTACTGTCAGAATGCGGTGCGTCACATCACCCAGTGTCTCTTTACGCTCGGAAAGACGAATTCCATTTTCTTTGGTTTCGTTTTTCGGTACTTCAAAGAATCCGCTGGTCGCTTCCCCACCATTACGGCGTGAGAAGGTCTGAACGAAATCGCTCGGTTCCACGTTGGAGTAAGTGACCGGTAGCGCGTTTTCACACGCCTGGCCGGAACTGCATCCCGGTTGAATCGTCAGCTCTTTTGAGACCGGATCATAAGTGACTTTATCGCCCGGTAAACCCACCGCGCGCTTGATGTAATCAAGCTTTGGATCTTCCGGGTATTTAAAGACCACGATATCGCCGCGTTTCGGATGACCGGTTTCGATCAGCGTTTTCTGGTAGATAGGATCTTTAATGCCATAAGCAAACTTCTCTACCAGAATAAAATCACCGATTAACAGAGTCGGCATCATCGAACCTGACGGGATCTGGAACGGTTCATAAATAAACGAACGCACAATCAATACGATAGCCAGTACCGGAAAAACAGAAGCACCGGTTTCCAGCCAGCCAGGCTTCGGCGCAACCTTTTTCAGCGTTGCTTTATCCAGTGAGTCACCGGCAGCCACCTGCGCCGCTGCCTGACGTTCCCGCCGTTTAGGTGCGAAAAAGAATTTATCCACGCACCATAAAATGCCCGTCACCAGTGTGGCAATCACCAGAATCAGGGCAAACATATTCGCCATGCCAACTCCTAAGGGTTATTTGTTGTCTTTGCCGACGTGCAGAATGGCGAGGAACGCTTCCTGCGGCAGCTCGACGTTACCGATCTGCTTCATGCGTTTCTTACCTTCTTTCTGCTTCTGCAGCAGCTTTTTCTTACGGCTGATATCGCCGCCATAACATTTAGCCAGTACGTTTTTACGCAGCTGTTTCACGGTGGATCGCGCAATGATGTGCGTACCAATCGCTGCCTGAATGGCGATATCAAACTGCTGGCGCGGGATCAGATCTTTCATCTTCTCCACCAGCTCGCGACCGCGGTTTTGCGAATTACCACGGTGGGTGATCAGCGCCAACGCATCAACACGTTCACCGTTGATTAATACGTCTACACGTACCATGTCGGACGCCTGGAAGCGTTTGAAGTTGTAATCCAGAGACGCATAACCACGCGAGGTAGATTTCAGGCGATCGAAGAAGTCGAGCACCACTTCCGCCATCGGGATCTCGTACGTCAGCGCCACCTGATTACCGTGGTAAACCATATTGGTCTGCACGCCGCGTTTTTCTACGCACAGCGTAATAACGTTGCCGAGATATGCCTGCGGTAGCAGCATGTGACACTCTGCAATCGGCTCGCGCAGTTCGTAAATGTTATTTACCGCTGGCAGCTTGGATGGGCTGTCGACGTAGATAACTTCTCTTGACGTGGTTTCAACTTCATACACTACAGTCGGCGCAGTGGTGATCAGATCCAGATCGTATTCACGTTCCAGACGTTCCTGGATGATCTCCATGTGCAGCAGGCCAAGGAAGCCGCAGCGGAAACCAAAGCCCAACGCGCTGGAGCTTTCCGGCTCATAGAACAGTGAGGCATCGTTCAGGCTGAGTTTACCCAGCGCGTCACGGAAGGCTTCATAGTCGTCGGAACTTACCGGGAACAAACCAGCATATACCTGAGGTTTGACTTTCTTAAAGCCAGGCAGCGCCTTTTCTGCCGGATTACGCGCCAGTGTTAAGGTATCGCCTACTGGAGCGCCGTGGATATCTTTAATCGCACATACCAGCCAGCCTACTTCGCCACATTTCAGTTCAGTGCGGTCAACCTGCTTCGGCGTGAAGATGCCCAGACGATCGGCGTTATAGGTCTGCCCGGTGCTCATGACTTTCACTTTGTCGCCCTTACGCAGGGTGCCGTTTTTAATACGGATAAGTGAAACAACGCCCAGGTAGTTGTCGAACCAGGAGTCGATAATCAGCGCCTGCAATGGGCCTTCCGGATCGCCTTCCGGCGGCGGAATGTCGCGCACCAAGCGTTCGAGAACGTCTTGCACGCCAACGCCGGTTTTCGCTGAACAGCGCACCGCGTCGGTGGCGTCGATGCCGACGATATCTTCAATTTCTTCCGCCACGCGTTCAGGATCGGCTGCCGGCAGGTCAATCTTGTTCAGTACCGGCACCACTTCGAGATCCATTTCCATGGCGGTGTAGCAGTTTGCCAGGGTTTGCGCTTCTACGCCCTGCCCGGCATCGACCACCAGCAGTGCGCCTTCACAGGCAGCCAGCGAACGGGAAACCTCATAGGAGAAGTCTACGTGGCCCGGGGTGTCGATAAAGTTAAGCTGATAGGTTTCGCCATCAGACGCTTTGTAGTCCAGCGTCACGCTTTGCGCTTTGATGGTAATGCCACGCTCACGCTCAAGATCCATGGAATCGAGAACCTGCGCCTCCATTTCACGGTCAGACAGGCCACCGCAGATCTGGATAATACGGTCAGACAGCGTCGATTTACCGTGGTCAATGTGAGCTATGATCGAAAAGTTACGTATATTCTTCATAAAGTATGATTATTGTGCCTTAATGCCCGGTTAACCAGGCTTTTAGAAGTCGCTGTTCTGAGCTTAACGTCTGTATTAATAGAAACGCCGCATTCTACACTACAACATTGAGGCGAGGAAATGTTCATACCGTATGGATTGTGGTATATGGAAACGTCCTCGCATTTGTTATGCAAAATGCAACAAAGCCAGTGAAATCACTGGCTCGCGTCTTCCGAAGATGTTTCAAATCGCACAAGGCCAGGCGGCAATGCCACGCTTAAGATGATCGGTTGCCATTCTGCCCGGGCAGCAAACTTACGCGAATAGCCGCGCGCAATCAGGAACCCACCAATACCGCCGAGGATCGCACCACATAATGCTGCGACGTCAGAAGCAAAGAGTAGCTGAAATAGCGAAGCGATGAGGAATAATCCCCCCAGCGGCGACATATAAACCAGTAATGCGGAGCTAAGAAGGCTGCCTTCGGCGATCCCCAATTCCACTTTTTGCCCCGGCACTAGCGGCTCATCACAGGGTACGACAATGGTATGCGTGGTTTGCGGGCCAAGTTTATTCAACACACGGCTACCGCAACCGGCGCGTGAAGCGCAGCTGCTGCATGAGGCTTTAACATCACAACTGACCAGCGCCTGCCCGTTTTCCCAGGAGACGACGGTAGCCCACTCTTTGATCATTGCGCTGTCCCGAACTTAATATTCTCGGCAATGCGTTTCGCCGTTTGCGGCGGCAGTTCACCAACAATGGTGATTTCGGCGTTATCACGTACGCTTGTACTGACGGTTCTGCGTCCGGTGCGCAACATCTGATCGGTGCTCGATGGCGTAGCGCGGTTAACGTTTACCGAGAAGCTGAATAATCCGTCGGAATAGAGACGTGATTCGATAGGCATGTTGTCCATCGTCGGTAGCGGACGTCGACTACTGGAAACTTCGCTAAAACCCTGTGGCAGCCAGGTTGGCGTCCAGCTGAATTTAGCTTTTTCACCAACAGGAACAGAAAGCAACGGCGGCAAATTTGCCTTCGCCAGCGTCTGCATACTGCTGCCGATATCCTGATTGACGTTAAAAGCAATCACGCGAAATTGTTCCAGCGTTTCACCATCGCGATCAAGGAGATCAACCCGCATCGGTAATTTCGATTCGGTGTCCATCCACACGATGTAGCTGTAGCGTGTACCATCTCGGGCAACCACACGAATGACTTCGCAAAGACGATCAGCAATACGCGTGCGCCCGACAGAGATAAAGTCGTAGTAAGGAGAAAGGCGTTTGAAATCGGTATAGATGAGCGATGGCAGAGAATCAACAATGTAATCGCCATTAAGCGTGAACGGTTCAAGTCCCGGTTCAAAATAGCTGATTTCATTGCCGCGCTGTACCACTTCCCGGCGCGGGCCATCCATTTGCAACAATTGTGCAAGAGGACGGTTATCGAGGCGTGCATGTCGATAACGCAGAGACTCAACACCCTGTTTATTGATGCTGATAAATGACAGCTCGTAATTCAGTGACTGACTGGCCAGGTTCATCTGCTGTAATAACGCCCCGGACGCGGGAGTGGCCGAGGCGTTAGCAGAGAATAACAGGCTACCTGTCACTAATGACATGGCAAACCAAAGTTGCTTCATTACTGCGATTGCGTTCCTAAAGTTTGAATTCCTGGCACCTGTACAGCGGCTTGCTGAGTTTGTGCCTGCTCAAACTGAAGCTGTTCAGAGTGGAGTCGGCGTTGCAGTTCGTAATCCTGCAACATTGCATTAATGCGACGACGCTGCTCCTGTACCTGCTGCTGTTGACCATTATTTGCGGTCGCTTCAGAAGGTACTCCCAGACTAACCGGGCTGGCTTTACCCATCATCGGCAGTGTATTAAATACTGGCGTTTCGGGCTGCTGGGACGTTTCAGATTGCCCATTATAGTGCTGGACGCCAACGATAACTGCAAGCGATACGCATGCTGCTACGCCCATTTGGGTAAGCTGTGCCGCCCACGGACGTACTTTCTGCCAGAATGGCATTTTCTGCCATTGATGCGGCGCAGGCTGGGCTTCCGGGATCAATGTCGCCGGTTGACGTACTGGCTCTTCTTCAATGGCGGCCATCACACGTGAAGAGATATCGAAATGGAGCACCTCGGGAGTATCACCCCGCATTGAGTCACGGATTAAGTGATAGCTTTCCCAGGTTTTCTGCATTTCTGGGTTATGAGCCAGTTCGTTAAGCAGCTCACTATCCAGCGTTTCGCCATCCATTAAAGCGGAAAGTTGTTCTTTCTGCATGCCTAATACCCTTATCCAGTATCCCGCTATCGTCAACGCCTGATAAGCGGTTGAACTTTGTTATCAATAGCTTCCCTCGCTCGGAAGATACGTGAACGCACCGTACCCACCGGACAATCCATGATAGCGGCTATCTCTTCATAGCTCAGGCCATCCAGCTCCCGCAAGGTTATTGCCATGCGTAAATCTTCCGGGAGGGACTCAATAGTTCGGAAAACTATCTGTCTCAGTTCTTCTGACAACATTAAGTTCTCAGGGTTCGAAATTTCTTTCAACGCGCCGCCACTTTCGAAGTTTTCAGCTTCAATGGCATCCACATCACTGGAAGGTGGACGACGCCCCTGAGCAACCAGGTAATTTTTCGCTGTATTTACAGCAATCCGATACAGCCATGTATAAAAAGCGCTATCTCCCCGGAACGAATCCAGCGCACGATAGGCTTTAATAAAAGCTTCTTGTACCACATCGGGAACATCACCCGACGGCACATAGCGGGAAACCAGACTCGCCACTTTATGCTGATAGCGCACTACCAGTAAGTTAAAGGCTTTCTGATCTCCCTTCTGGACCCGTTCAACCAGGACCTGGTCCGTTAACTGCTCGCTCATCCGAGGTAAAGTCTCCCCAAACCAAATTTCCACGCGCTATCGAAACGCCACTCCATTAGCTGCAATTTGAGCAAGCAAAGGGTTAGAGTGTCTCGTTTTTGTAAAGTTCCGTAACGCATCTGTTTTTGTTTGTCATGCTGTAGACGGATCATTATCTATCATTATAAGTCTACAGAATCTGAACATCGCATTATCTGTGTAGAAATGCCCATTTAACTGCCTGAAGAGTAACCCAACGGCCTTTTTATTTCACCACCTAATCCTCCACCAGCCAGTAACTTCTCTTTTTCTCGCCGCCCTGAGCCAGCGTGTTTAGTCACTGTAACAAATATTAAAATAGCAGGTGTTTATTTGCACAACATGATGTTATGCTGACCAAAACGTGTTTAGTAAATTAAACAAAGAAAATGAATACTCTCCCTGAACATTCATGTGACGTGTTGATTATCGGTAGCGGCGCAGCTGGACTTTCACTGGCGCTACGCCTGGCTGACCAGCATCAGGTCATCGTTCTAAGTAAAGGCCCGGTAACGGAAGGTTCAACATTTTATGCCCAGGGCGGTATTGCCGCCGTGTTTGATGAAACTGACAGCATTGACTCGCATGTGGAAGACACATTGATTGCCGGGGCTGGTATTTGCGATCGCCATGCAGTTGAATTTGTCGCCAGTAATGCACGATCCTGTGTGCAATGGCTAATCGACCAGGGGGTGTTGTTTGATACCCACATTCAGCCGAATGGCGAAGAAAGCTACCATCTGACTCGTGAAGGTGGACATAGTCACCGTCGTATTCTTCATGCCGCCGACGCCACCGGTAGAGAAGTAGAAACCACGCTGGTGGGCAAGGCGCAGAACCATCCGAATATTCGCGTGCTGGAGCGCAGCAACGCGGTTGATCTGATTGTTTCTGACAAAATTGGCCTGCCGGGCACGCGACGGGTTGTTGGCGCGTGGGTATGGAACCGAAATAAAGAAACGGTTGAAACCTGCCACGCAAAAGCAGTGGTACTGGCAACCGGCGGTGCTTCAAAAGTTTATCAGTACACCACCAATCCGGATATTTCTTCTGGCGATGGCATTGCTATGGCGTGGCGCGCAGGCTGCCGGGTTGCCAATCTCGAATTTAATCAGTTCCACCCTACCGCGCTGTATCACCCACAGGCACGCAATTTCCTGTTAACGGAAGCACTGCGCGGCGAAGGCGCTTATCTCAAGCGCCCGGATGGCACGCGTTTTATGCCCGATTTTGATGAGCGCGGCGAACTGGCCCCGCGCGATATTGTCGCCCGCGCCATTGACCATGAAATGAAACGCCTCGGCGCAGATTGTATGTTCCTCGACATCAGCCATAAGCCCGCCGATTTTATTCGCCAGCATTTCCCGATGATTTATGAAAAATTGCTCGGGCTGGGGATAGATCTCACGAAAGAACCCGTGCCGATTGTGCCTGCTGCACATTATACCTGCGGTGGTGTAATGGTTGATGATCATGGGCGTACGGACGTCGAGGGTTTGTATGCCATTGGCGAAGTGAGTTATACCGGCTTACACGGCGCTAACCGCATGGCCTCGAATTCATTGCTGGAGTGTCTGGTCTATGGCTGGTCGGCGGCAGAAGATATCAGCAGACGTATACCTTATGCCCACGGCGTCAGTACGTTACCGCCGTGGGATGAAAGCCGCGTTGAGAACCCTGACGAACGGGTAGTAATTCAGCATAACTGGCACGAGCTACGTCTGTTTATGTGGGATTACGTTGGCATTGTTCGCACAACGAAGCGCCTGGAACGCGCCCTGCGGCGGATAACCATGCTCCAACAAGAAATAGACGAATATTACGCCCATTTCCGCGTCTCAAATAATTTGCTGGAGCTGCGTAATCTGGTACAGGTTGCCGAGTTGATTGTTCGCTGTGCGATGATGCGCAAGGAGAGCCGTGGCCTGCATTTCACGCTGGATTATCCGGAACTGCTCACGCATTCCGGTCCATCGATCCTTTCTGCCGGCAATCATTACATAAACAGATAAAAAGCCTGGGTCAGCGCCGTATACGCTTCGGAATAGTTCTGGTCTGGCCCACGAATGACTAAGCGATCGCTAAAGCATTCTCCCGCCTGCGGGGAGAATGCCAGCAGCACCCGATGCGGCAGTCGCGCTTCGTTTTCCGCCACATCCGTCCGCAAACGTAAATGCCAGCCCATACTTAATGCCAGTTCAGTAAAACCATTACCAATCTGCTCTGGCAGCACCACGCAGAAAAATCCCTCTTCGGTAATGCACTCCGCCGCACAAGTCAGCAACGATGGGTGATCAAGCGTAGTGGTATAGCGAGCCTGTTCCCGTTGAGGTGTCGCGCACTCTACTCCCTGCTGATAGTAAGGTGGGTTGCTGATGATTAAATCGAAGCGTACTGTCTGCTGTGTGATCCACTGCAGAATATCCGCCGTATGGACGTTAATCCGCTCTGCCCACGGGGACTGGTTGATATTTTCCTGCGCTTGCGCGGCAGCTTCACTTTCCAGTTCAACTGCATCAATCATCACGCTGTCATCTGTTCGCTGCGCCAGCATTAATGCCAACAACCCGCTACCCGCGCCGATATCAAGGCAACGTTTTACCCCAGCCACAGGTGCCCATGCGCCCAGCAAAATGCCATCCGTTCCCACTTTCATCGCACAGCGATCGTGAGCAACAAAAAACTGTTTAAAAGTAAATCCATTACGACGAAACACGGATGTAGACTGTGACATGAAAATAAAACCTTGCAGGAAAAACGGCGATAGCACCGGGTGAGAACAATACCCGAGAAGCGATATCCATACAAACAGATGAAGATTGCAGCCGTAACGTCTATAATCAGCGCCCCACACAGAGGTAGAACATGACTGTAACGACTTTTTCCGAACTTGAACTCGACGAAAGCCTGCTGGAAGCCCTCCAGGATAAAGGTTTCACTCGCCCGACCGCCATTCAGGCTGCCGCCATTCCGCCTGCGCTCGATGGCCGTGATGTACTCGGGTCTGCGCCGACAGGCACCGGTAAAACGGCGGCGTATCTGCTGCCAGCGTTGCAGCACCTGCTCGATTTCCCACGTAAGAAATCCGGTCCGCCGCGTATTTTGATCCTTACCCCGACTCGCGAACTGGCGATGCAGGTGGCCGATCATGCCCGCGAACTGGCGAAACATACGCATCTGGATATTGCCACCATCACCGGCGGCGTGGCCTATATGAACCACGCAGAAGTGTTCAGCGAAAACCAGGACATTGTGGTCGCCACGACCGGACGTCTGCTGCAATACATAAAAGAAGAGAACTTCGATTGCCGCGCGGTTGAAACGCTGATCCTCGACGAAGCAGACCGTATGCTGGATATGGGCTTCGCCCAGGATATCGAACATATTGCTGGCGAAACGCGCTGGCGTAAACAGACCCTGCTCTTTTCGGCAACGCTGGAAGGCGATGCGATTCAGGATTTTGCCGAGCGTCTGCTGGAAGATCCGGTGGAAGTTTCTGCCAATCCGTCCACCCGTGAGCGCAAAAAAATTCATCAGTGGTATTACCGCGCCGATGATCTTGAGCATAAAACCGCGTTGCTGGTGCATCTGTTAAAACAGCCGGAAGCGACCCGCTCAATTGTGTTTGTGCGTAAGCGTGAGCGTGTGCATGAGCTGGCAAACTGGCTGCGCGAAGCAGGCATCAACAACTGCTATCTCGAAGGTGAGATGGTACAAGGCAAGCGTAACGAAGCGATTAAACGCTTGACCGAAGGCCGCGTAAACGTACTGGTTGCTACCGATGTTGCCGCGCGCGGTATCGACATTCCTGACGTCAGCCACGTCTTTAACTTCGATATGCCGCGCAGTGGCGATACTTATTTGCACCGTATCGGACGTACCGCGCGCGCCGGTCGTAAAGGCACCGCGATTTCGCTGGTGGAAGCCCATGACCATCTGCTGCTGGGCAAAGTTGGCCGTTATATTGAAGAGCCAATTAAAGCTCGCGTAATTGATGAGTTACGTCCGAAAACGCGTGCGCCAAGCGAGAAGCAGACCGGCAAGCCATCGAAGAAAGTGTTGGCTAAACGTGCCGAGAAGAAAAAAGCTAAAGAGAAAGAGAAGCCGCGGGTGAAAAAACGCCATCGCGACACTAAAAATATTGGTAAGCGCCGTAAACCAAGCGGAACGGGCGTGCCACCGCAAACGACAGAAGAGTAATCTCAATGCCGGGTTTAAGCCCGGCATTGTTTTTATCCCGGCAAAAAACACTCTTCAACACACTGAATAAAAGTGTGCATCGCCGGGCTAACCGCTTTTCCGGCATGGTGAGCGCACATTGCCGTAATGGTCTGCGACTGTTCGCCAAAAGGCAATTCAATTAATTCTCCGCACTCCAACTCTTTTACTACCGCAAAACGCGGCAGGTAACTGACTCCGATATTTGCCGCGACACAACGCTTGATGCTTTCGATACTTATAAGCTCAATGGTGTTTTCCACCGTGATCCGCCGCTGGCGCAGCGTGCTCTCAAATATCTGCCGGAAGACACATTGTGGTTCGTTGATAATAAAGCTACAGGCGTTATGTCTTCCCGGCTCAGTAAAATCGACATCTGCAATTTGCGGTGAAGCCACCAGCACCAGCGGTTGTTCACCCAACTCTCGTCTGTTCAGAGCATCATCATTCCCTACGCGATAAAAAACCCCGACATCGGCCTCATCATTCAGTAGCGCATCACGGATCACGTAACAGTTCAGCGACTGCAACGATAAACGCACTTTTGGAGCGCGTTGCCGAAAACGCTGCAACACCTGCGGCATTCGATAAGAGAGCAACGTTTCGCCTGAAATAACGCGTAGTTCCCCGTCCGGATCCGACTCTTTTTTCGCAGCCTCACGAAGCGTATCCATCACTCGGGTAAGTTCATAGATGTGCGGCAGCAACTTTTGTCCTTCGCGGGTAAGGCACATTCGTCGACCAATTTTCTCAAACAATTGTACCGAGAACTCCTGCTCAAGCTGCTGAATATGAAAAGTCACCGTCGATTGTGTACAGCACAATTTTTGCGAAGCTCGCAAAAAGGAACCCTCTTCCACCACGGTTTTAAGCGTAATAAAACGGCGCAGATCCATAACCCCAAACCTATCGAAAATATCGAATTTAGAATGTAAAAACATTCATTTTTTTAAATGTTCCGTGTCGGGTACTGTCTACCAAAACAGAGGAGATAACAAGTGACACCGACCCTTTTAAGTGCTTTTTGGACTTACACCCTGATTACCGCCATGACGCCAGGACTGAACAATATTCTCGCCCTTAGCTCTGCTACGTCGCATGGATTTCGTCAAAGTACCCGCGTGCTGGCAGGGATGAGTCTGGGATTTTTGATTGTGATGTTACTGTGTGCGGGCATTTCATTTTCACTGGCAGTGATTGACCCGGCAGCGGTACACCTTTTGAGTTGGGCGGGGGCGGCATATATTGTCTGGCTGGCGTGGAAAATCGCCACCAGCCCAACAAAGGAAGACGGACTTCAGACAAAACCAATCAGTTTTTGGACCAGCTTTGCTTTGCAGTTTGTGAACGTCAAAATCATTTTGTACGGTGTTACGGCACTGTCGACGTTTGTTCTGCCGCAAACACAGGCGCTAAGCTGGGTAGTTGGCGTCAGCGTTTTGCTGGCGATGATTGGGACGTTTGGCAATGTGTGCTGGGCGCTGGCGGGGCATCTGTTTCAGCGATTGTTTCGCCAGTATGGTCGCCAGTTAAATATCGTGCTTGCCCTGTTGCTGGTCTATTGCGCGGTACGCATTTTCTATTAACGAAAAAAAGCGGAAGAGGTCGCCCTCTTCCGCTTAGTAACTTGCTACTTAAGCCTTACAGGCTTTCAGTAAAGGTACGAGCGATAACGTCGCGCTGCTGTTCCGGAGTCAGAGAGTTAAAGCGAACTGCATAACCGGATACACGGATGGTCAGCTGCGGATATTTTTCCGGATGCTTAACTGCATCTTCCAGAGTTTCACGACGCAGAACGTTAACGTTCAGGTGTTGACCACCTTCAACGCGAACTTCTGGTTTCACTTCTACTGGAACTTCACGGTATTCAATGTCACCCAGTTTGCTTACTGCAACCACTTCGTCTTCTGCAAAACCTGCTTTCGCAACGATGCAACGCGCTTCGCCTTTTTCGCTGTCCAGCAACCAGAAAGAGTTCAGCAGATCGTCGTTAGCGGCTTTAGTAATCTGGATACCTGTAATCATGTGATGCCTCCCCGGCAAAATTATTTGATTTGTTCAGCCTGTCGCGGCCAATTGGTAAAACCATTGTTGCTTGAGTGTATATATACTCCTCAAACACCCTTGATTCTTTGATTTAAATCAATAAAAACCACATATCAAGTGTGGTCACAAATGGATTTTATTGTTTTACATCAACTTATGCAGATGTGAAATTTTACCAATTTACATTTTTTTGCATGTCTTTTTGTCTATAAAATGAGCATGATTTTGTTCTGTAGAAAGAAGCAGTTAAGCTAGGCGGATTAAAGATTCGCAGGAGAGCGAGATGGCTAACGAATTAACCTGGCATGATGTGCTGGCTGAAGAGAAGCAGCAACCCTATTTTCTTAATACCCTTCAGACCGTCGCCAGCGAGCGGCAGTCCGGCGTCACTATCTATCCACCACAAAAAGATGTCTTTAACGCGTTCCGCTTTACGGAGTTGGGTGACGTTAAAGTGGTGATTCTCGGTCAGGATCCTTATCACGGACCAGGACAGGCGCATGGTCTGGCATTTTCCGTTCGCCCCGGCATTGCGACACCACCGTCACTGCTGAATATGTATAAAGAGCTGGAAAATACTATTCCCGGTTTCACCCGCCCTAATCATGGTTATCTTGAAAGCTGGGCGCGTCAGGGTGTTCTGCTGCTCAATACCGTCTTGACGGTTCGCGCTGGTCAGGCGCATTCCCACGCCAGCCTCGGCTGGGAGACGTTTACTGATAAAGTCATCAGCCTCATAAATCAGCATCGCGAAGGCGTGGTGTTTTTGTTGTGGGGATCACATGCGCAAAAGAAAGGGGCGATTATAGATAAGCAACGCCATCATGTACTGAAAGCACCGCATCCGTCGCCGCTTTCGGCGCATCGTGGATTCTTTGGCTGCAACCATTTTGTGCTGGCAAATCAGTGGCTGGAACAACGTGGCGAGACGCCGATTGACTGGATGCCAGTATTACCGGCAGAGAGTGAGTAAATTTGCGGGAAAATGCCGGATGGCAGAGTTGCCACCCGGCTGATTTATCAGGCTTTATTCTGACGCCACCATTCGCCAAGAAGAACGCCGGTTGCGACAGAGATATTCAGCCCGGCAACGTTGCCAGTACCATCAATCTTCACGCGCAGATCGTTCGGATCGCGTGCGGCATCCGGTAACCCTTCATATTCCTGACCCAGCACCAGTACCATTTTCGCTGGCAGACTGGTTTTGAACAGCGGTTTACCCTGCTCGCTGGAAGTTGTCACTACGGTGTAACCCGCCTGACGGAAATCATCCAGCACGTTAACAATGTTGTCGCCAGTAATCGGCTGAACGTGCTCTGCGCCGCCTTCTGCGGTACGGATAGCCGCCCCAGACTCCAGCAGTGCTGCATCCTGCACCACAACACCTTTCACGCCGAAGTGCGCACAGCTACGCATCATGCCGCCCAGGTTATGCGGGTTAGATTCGTTTTCCAGGGCCAGTACACAATCCTGCGCGCCTGCCTGGCTTACCCACTGCTGCACGGTTGTACCGTTACGCTTTTTGATCAGGAAGCAAACGCCGCCGTGATGTTCCGTGCCTGACGCTTTTGTCAGTTCCGCTTCATCCACCACATGGTACGCTTTGCGGTTTGCCGCCATCCAGCGCAAGGCTTCTTTAAAACGTGGCGTTACGCTCTGGATAAACCAGGCGCGAACAATCGCTTCCGGACGGCTCTGGAACAGTGCCTGACAGGCGTTTTCGCCGTAGACGCGGGTTTCTTCCGCACGCTGACGACGCAAAACTTCCGGATCAATAAAACTTTTACCACTGATGCCACCGTGATCGGCCTTTTCCGGCGTCTCATCACCCGGCGCGCGGGAAACCGTGCGCCACGGCGAATCTTCCCACTTGCGGTCACGGTGCTGACTCTGTTTGTCATCGCGGGCGGGGCGACGGCCACCGTCAGCACGAGATTTTCCTGGACGCCCGCCCCCTTTCCCGGTACGCGGGTTGTGGGTACGTTTATCAGAATCATCATCACTGCGGACATACATCACTTTGACCTTGCCGCTTTTACCTTTCATTTCATCGTTCATGCTTTTCTCCACCAGCGCTGCGCGAAGCGCGCAGATTACCCGAAGTGCGCGCGGTTCGCCATGATTTCGTTCCAAAGCCTGTGTCTATCATACCCATTGAATAAAACAGATTGTTGTCTGGAACAATGTCCCCGATAATATGTAACATATTAGAAACATACCGGCGTCGTTGCCGATAAGTCTCCTTACTCATCCCGAGGTTAGTTATGAATACCGTTTGTACCCATTGTCAGGCCATCAATCGCATTCCCGACGATCGGATCGAAGATGCGGCAAAATGCGGACGCTGCGGTCACGACTTGTTTGACGGAGAGGTGATTAATGCGACCGGTGAAACGCTCGACAAATTGCTGAAAGATGATCTACCTGTGGTGATCGACTTCTGGGCACCGTGGTGCGGCCCCTGCCGTAATTTCGCACCAATTTTTGAAGATGTCGCGCAAGAGCGTAGCGGTAAAGTGCGCTTTGTGAAAGTGAATACCGAAGCTGAACGTGAATTGAGCAGTCGCTTTGGAATTCGTAGTATACCGACGATCATGATTTTCAAAAACGGTCAGGTTGTCGACATGCTTAATGGCGCAGTACCGAAAGCGCCGTTCGACAGCTGGCTGAACGAATCTCTTTAATCTTACCGGGGCGCATCTTGTGCCCCGTTTTCTCCTCTGCGACAATGGCGTTTTTTCGACGCTCTCTTATGACCGAAAACGCTGTTCTCCAGTTACGCGCCGAGCGTATTGCGCGCGCAACACGTCCTTTTCTTGCCCGCGGTAATCGCGTTCGTCGCTGCCAACGCTGTCTTTTGCCAGAGAAATTATGTCTCTGTTCGACAATTACCCCAGCACAAGCAAAAAGTCACTTCTGTTTGCTGATGTTCGACACCGAGCCAATGAAGCCCAGTAATACCGGGCGTCTGATTGCTGATATTTTGCCTGATACCGTTGCGTTTCAATGGTCGCGTACCGAACCCTCGCAAGATTTGCTGGATCTGGTGCAAAACCCAGACTATCAGCCAATGGTGGTCTTTCCCGCTTCGTATGCTGATGAGCAACGGGAAGTGATCTTCACACCACCTGCCGATAAGCCTCCGCTATTTATCATGCTCGATGGTACCTGGCCAGAAGCTCGCAAGATGTTTCGTAAAAGTCCGTATCTGGATAATCTTCCCGTCATTTCCGTCGATCTTTCTCGGCTTTCTGCCTATCGCCTGCGTGAAGCCCAGGCTGAAGGCCAATATTGTACTGCCGAGGTAGCCATCGCACTGTTAGATATGGCCGGCGATACCAGGGCGGCGACAGGGTTAGGCGAGCATTTTACCCGCTTTAAAACACGCTATCTGGCAGGAAAAACGCAACATCCGGGAAGCATCACAGCAGAACAGTTAGAAAGCGTTTAAAATCATTCGGTCACTTCTGCGGGAGACCGGTATGAGTCAGCGAGGACTGGAAGCACTACTGCGACCAAAATCGATTGCGGTAATTGGCGCATCGATGAAACCCAATCGCGCAGGTTACCTGATGATGCGTAACCTGCTGGCGGGAGGCTTTAACGGACCGGTACTCCCGGTGACGCCAGCCTGGAAAGCGGTGTTGGGTGTGTTGGCCTGGCCGGATATTGCCAGCTTGCCCTTTACACCCGACCTTGCGGTTTTATGTACCAATGCCAGCCGTAATCTTGCTCTTCTGGAAGAGCTCGGCGAGAAAGGCTGTAAAACCTGCATTATTCTTTCCGCCCCGGCATCGCAACACGAAGATCTCCGCGCCTGCGCCCTGCGCCATAACATGCGCCTGCTAGGACCAAACAGTCTGGGCTTACTGGCTCCCTGGCAAGGTCTGAATGCCAGCTTTTCGCCTGTGCCGATTAAACGCGGCAAGCTGGCGTTTATTTCGCAATCGGCTGCTGTCTCCAACACCATCCTCGACTGGGCGCAACAGCGTGAGATGGGCTTTTCCTACTTTATTGCGCTCGGCGACAGCCTGGATATCGACGTTGATGAATTGCTCGACTATCTGGCGCGCGACAGTAAAACCAGCGCCATCCTGCTCTATCTCGAACAGTTAAGCGACGCGCGACGCTTTGTTTCGGCAGCCCGTAGTGCCTCGCGCAATAAACCGATTCTGGTGATTAAAAGCGGACGTAGCCCGGCGGCTCAACGTCTGTTGAATACCACGGCAGGAATGGATCCGGCGTGGGATGCAGCTATTCAGCGTGCCGGTTTGTTGCGGGTACAGGACACCCACGAACTGTTTTCGGCGGTGGAAACCCTTAGCCATATGCGCCCGCTGCGTGGCGACCGGTTGATGATTATCAGCAACGGTGCTGCGCCTGCCGCGCTGGCGCTGGATGCCTTATGGTCACGCAATGGCAAGCTGGCAACGCTAAGCGAAGAAACCTGCCAGAAACTGCGCGATGCACTGCCAGGGCATGTGGCAATCTCTAACCCGCTCGATCTGCGCGATGACGCCAGCAGCGAGCATTATGTCAAAACGCTGGACATTCTGCTCCACAGCCAGGATTTTGATGCGCTGATGGTTATTCATTCGCCCAGCGCCGCTGCTCCCGCAACAGAAAGCGCGCAAGTATTAATTGAAGCGGTAAAGCATCATCCCCGCAGCAAATATGTCTCTTTGCTGACGAACTGGTGCGGCGAGCACTCCTCGCAAGAGGCACGACGTTTATTCAGCGAAGCCGGGCTGCCGACCTACCGTACTCCGGAAGGAACCATCACTGCTTTTATGCATATGGTCGAGTACCGGCGTAATCAGAAGCAACTACGCGAAACGCCGGCGTTGCCCAGCAATCTGACTTCCAATACCGCAGAAGCGCATCTTCTGTTGCAACAGGCGATTGCCGAAGGGGCTACGTCGCTCGATACCCATGAAGTTCAGCCCATCCTGCAAGCGTATGGTATGAATACTCTCCCTACCTGGATTGCCAGTGATAGCACCGAAGCGGTACATATTGCCGAACAGATTGGCTATCCGGTGGCACTGAAATTGCGCTCGCCGGATATTCCACATAAATCGGAAGTTCAGGGCGTCATGCTCTACCTACGTACAGCCAATGAAGTCCAGCAAGCGGCAAACGCTATTTTCGATCGCGTAAAAATGGCCTGGCCGCAGGCGCGGGTCCACGGCCTGTTGGTGCAAAGTATGGCTAACCGTGCTGGCGCTCAGGAGTTGCGGGTTGTGGTTGAGCACGATCCGGTTTTCGGGCCGTTGATCATGCTGGGTGAAGGCGGTGTGGAGTGGCGTCCTGAAGATCAAGCCGTCGTCGCACTGCCGCCGCTGAACATGAACCTGGCCCGCTATCTGGTTATTCAGGGGATCAAAAGTAAAAAGATTCGCGCGCGCAGTGCGCTACGCCCATTGGATGTTGCAGGCTTGAGCCAGCTTCTGGTGCAGGTTTCCAACTTGATTGTCGATTGCCCGGAAATTCAGCGTCTGGATATTCATCCTTTGCTGGCTTCTGGCAGTGAATTTACCGCGCTGGATGTCACGCTGGATATCGCGCCGTTTGAAGGTGATAACGAGAGCCGACTGGCTGTGCGCCCTTATCCGCATCAGCTGGAAGAATGGGTAGAATTGAAAAACGGTGAACGCTGCTTGTTCCGCCCGATTTTGCCAGAAGATGAGCCACAGCTTCAGCAATTCATTTCGCGAGTCACCAAAGAAGATCTTTATTACCGCTACTTTAGCGAGATCAACGAATTTACCCATGAAGATTTAGCCAACATGACGCAGATCGACTACGATCGGGAAATGGCATTTGTAGCGGTACGACGAATTGATCAAACGGAAGAGATCCTCGGCGTCACACGTGCGATCTCCGACCCTGATAACATCGATGCCGAATTTGCCGTACTGGTTCGCTCGGATCTTAAAGGGTTAGGCTTAGGTCGACGCTTAATGGAAAAGTTGATTACCTATACGCGAGATCACGGACTACAACGTCTGAATGGTATTACGATGCCAAACAATCGTGGCATGGTGGCGCTGGCCCGCAAGCTCGGGTTTAACGTTGATATCCAGCTCGAAGAGGGGATCGTTGGGCTTACGCTAAGTCTTGCCCAGCGCGAGGAATCATGAGTAAGGTACTGGAAATGTTGACCACTTAATCGGGACTGGTGTTATTATTGCCCGCTTATGTCGTCTGCATTGCACAGAGGACCCTTCAATGAACAGAGAAGAAATGCACTGTGATGTTGTCAAAATTTAAGCGTAATAAACATCAACAACACCTTGCCCAACTACCCAAGATTTCTCAATCAGTTGATGATGTCGATTTCTTTTACGCTCCCGCCGACTTCCGGGAGACGTTGCTGGAAAAAATAGCCAGCGCGAAGCAGCGCATTTGCATTGTTGCCCTGTATCTCGAACAGGATGACGGTGGCAAAGGCATTCTGAACGCGTTGTATGAGGCTAAAAGGCAGCGTCCGGAACTGGATGTGCGGGTGCTGGTCGACTGGCATCGTGCACAACGTGGACGCATTGGCGCTGCGGCATCTAACACTAACGCTGACTGGTACTGCCGCATGGCGCAGGAAAATCCGGGCGTAAATGTTCCGGTTTATGGCGTTCCAATCAATACCCGTGAAGCCCTTGGTGTTCTGCACTTTAAAGGCTTTATCATCGACGATAGCGTACTTTATAGCGGTGCCAGCCTGAACGATGTTTACCTGCATCAGCACGATAAATATCGCTACGACCGTTATCATCTGATCCGTAACCGTAAGATGTCAGACATTATGTTTGAATGGGTTACACAGAATATTATGAATGGCCGCGGCGTTAATCGTCTGGATGATGTTAATCGGCCAAAAAGCCCGGAAATCAAGAACGACATTCGCCTGTTCCGCCAGGAGCTGCGTGATGCCGCTTATCATTTCCAGGGCGATGCCGACAACGATCAGCTTTCCGTAACGCCGCTAGTGGGGCTGGGGAAATCGAGTCTGTTGAACAAGACTATTTTCCATCTTATGCCTTGTGCCGAGCAGAAACTAACCATCTGCACACCTTACTTCAACCTACCAGCAATCCTTGTGCGCAATATTATCCAGTTGCTGCGCGAAGGGAAAAAGGTCGAAATTATTGTTGGTGATAAAACCGCGAATGACTTCTACATTCCGGAAGATGAACCTTTCAAGATAATTGGCGCATTGCCTTATCTCTATGAGATCAATCTGCGTCGTTTCCTGAGTCGTTTACAGTATTACGTCAACACTGACCAGTTAGTAGTTCGGTTATGGAAAGATGACGACAACACCTATCACCTGAAAGGGATGTGGGTTGATGATAAGTGGATTTTGATCACCGGTAATAACCTGAACCCGCGCGCCTGGCGTCTGGATCTGGAAAACGCCATTTTGATCCACGATCCGCAACTGGAGCTTGCGCCACAGCGAGAGAAAGAACTGGATCTGATCCGCGAGCATACCACCATCGTTAAGCACTACCGCGATCTGCAAAGTATTGCCGATTATCCGGTGAAGGTTCGTAAACTCATCCGCCGTTTGCGCCGTATCCGCATCGACCGATTAATTAGCCGCATCCTGTAATCACAACCCCGTCCTGTACGGGGTTTGTTTTTTGGAGGCCACGTTTTGCGTATTCTTTTTGTCTGTTCGCTATTGTTACTTTCTGGATGCAGCCATATGGCTAACGATAACTGGAGCGGGCAGGATAAAGCTCAACACTTTATCGCCTCGGCGATGCTTTCCGCCGCCGGAAATGAATATTCACAGCATCAGGGGATGAGCCGGGATCGCAGTGCCATGTTTGGATTGATGTTCTCTGTCAGTCTGGGGGCGTCAAAAGAGCTTTGGGATAGCCGCCCTGAGGGGAGCGGCTGGAGCTGGAAGGATTTTGCCTGGGATATCGCCGGTGCAAGCACCGGCTATACCGTCTGGCAACTGACCCGTCACTAAAGCCGCATCCCTTTTCCTTTACGGTGCAATGTTAGTGAAACCAGAAACGCCACCACGGCCATCAAGGTCACATACCAGAAGAAGGCTGTTTCCATTCCTATTGATTTCAGCGACAACGCTACGTACTCCGCCGACCCACCAAATATAGCATTGGCGACCGCATATGACAGACCAACGCCTAATGCGCGAACCTGTGCCGGGAACATCTCAGCCTTCAGTATTCCACTGATTGAAGTATAAAAACTCACTATCAGCAGGGCGCACATCACCAGACCAAAAGCGGCATAAGGCGAGGAAACGTTCTGCAATGCTGAGAGAATAGGAACGGTAAAAATGGTTGCCAGAGAACCGAAACATAACATTGAGGTACGGCGACCAATCTTATCCGACAGCGCGCCAATAAGTGGTTGAATAAGCATGAATACAAACAATGCGGCAGTCATAATGCCACTCGCCACGTTGGCATGCATTCCCGCAGTATTTACCAGATACTTCTGCATATAAGTGGTGAAGGTATAGAAACAAAGGGAGCCCGCAGCGGTAAAACCGAGAACCATGATGAATGCACGGCGATTGCGCCATAATCCTTTCAGAGATCCAGCTTCTTTTAAAGCGCGTGTTTCTTGTTGTGAAGTTTCATCTAACTGACGACGTAACCACAACGCCACAACAGCTAACACAGCCCCTAACGCGAAAGGAATACGCCATCCCCACTCTCTGAGTACAGCGTCTTCCATGGTGTGTTGTAAAACCACGACAACCAGTAGAGCTAGCAGTTGCCCGCCGATCAACGTCACATACTGAAATGATGCGTAAAAACCTTTGCGCCCTTCAACGGCAACTTCACTCATATAGGTGGCGCTGGTGCCATATTCTCCGCCAACGGATAATCCCTGGAATAAACGCGCGAGAAGCAATAATGCCGGAGCCCAGGTACCGATTGTTTCGTAGCCTGGCAAACAGGCGATAACCAGTGAGCCGAAACACATCATACACACCGATAACAGCATCGATTTTTTGCGACCATGTTTATCGGCTATGCGGCCAAACAGCCAACCGCCTATTGGGCGCATCAGAAATCCTGCAGCAAAAACACCTGCTGTTTGCAGTAGTTGAGTCGTCGTGTTCCCGGAAGGGAAGAAGATGTGGGCGAAGTAGAGTGAACAGAACGAGTAGACATAGAAATCGAACCACTCGACCAGATTACCTGAAGAGGCCCCAACAATTGCCCAAATGCGGCGACGAGTATCACTACTTGTCAGTTTGCTGTCTGCCGTTACACTACTTTCAGCCATGCCATTATGTCTCCTGCCGTAATCCGATGCTTTTGTCGGTCGCTTTTGTTTATTTTTTTTGGTAAAGAAAGTGTTATACATTTGTTGCGCATCATTATACAACCTTAACCATGAATTTAGTTAGCAGGAAAATGGTTATTAAGGAGCTTAAGGATAGATTTCTGGTAAGGAGGAAGTATGGAAGTGGGCAATTTGGGGAAGCCGTATTCGCTGTTGAATCTGGCTTATGTGGGAGTATAAGACGCGCCAGCGTCGCATCCGGCATTTATTCCGCACATATGCAAAAAGGCCCAGTCTTCCGACTGGGCCTTTCGCTTAATTTGATGCCTGGCAGTTCCCTACTCTCGCATGGGGAGACCCCACACTACCATC